>ENA-UOOM01000356-UOOM01000356.1-fermentation-metagenome-genome-assembly--contig:-NODE-356-length-54649-cov-39.908030_pt1 | contig 54649 bp, 49 predicted proteins | sample MGYA00245781_ERZ724031 | MGnify/ENA primary metagenome ERZ724031 (study PRJEB28704, sample SAMN03018317) | fermentation metagenome | biome: anthropogenic terrestrial biome; feature: soil; material...
GAGTGATTATGTTACCTTGACAATTCATGTCAATCCGTTTATACTCAAAGCAAACTTTTTGGTATTATTGTGCCTCGGCGGATTTATCTAACTGCCAGGACAAATATAGAAAGGAGTGCTTACTATGGCTAAAGAAACAAAAAAGGTAGAGCGTAAATATGTTTCTGCCAGCAAAGGTGAAGTAGTCACCAAAGACTCCAAATCCCGTGCAACTAGGTTGCGCATTGGAGCAGTTGTCCTGTGGCTGTTTGCCATTGCCTGCGAGGTACTTTGCATTCTCTACCTGAACGGCACCTTCTTTGTTCCTTCCGAAGGATTAGAGATTCTGAACATCACTCTTCTGCCCATGACCATATTGATTATCGGCATTGTCGCAGACTTAATTCTTGTAATCATAGGCTCCCAGCTGTGGAAAAAAGCTAATCACATTAACCCGATTAGCAAGAAAAACAAGGTAAAATTCTTCCTTTGGAATCAAATGGGTCTCATTGTAGCTGTCATAGCTTTTATGCCTCTCGTTATCTTTCTCTTAAAAGATAAGAACTTAGATGCCAAGACTAGAAAGATTGTATCTGTTGTTGCCGCCATCGCTTTAATAATTGCCGGCGCTGCCAGCATTGACTATTCTCCTGTTTCCCAGGAAGAACTGGCTGAAGCCCAGGCAACCTACGGTGATGATAACGTTTATTGGACTACCTTTGGTAAAAGCTATCATCTTGATGAAAACTGCCACACCTTGAATCGCTCAAAAACCATTTACTATGGAACCATCGATGAGGCTTTCGAGGCTAACCGTCACGACCCCTGCGATTTCTGCGTCCCCCAAGGCGACGAATAAGCCCCAAAAAACCTTGAAATCCAAGGACAGGATGAATTCATCCTGTCCTTTAATAATCCCTTTACAGGGGACCTAGCAATCTGGGACAAAGAGAACCGTCCGTCCCCTTGTACCAAGCTTTTCTCCCTTGTCCCAAGCTATTTATTTCATTTGCTCTCTAGGCTTCATAGATGGCAACTCCATCACGAACAACTTCTGAATAAAAGGAAGTGAGTTTCATAATTATAGCAATGTGAAGGATATTTTCAATTGCAAAGCACATCAATTTTCAGATAAAGCCGCTACAGGCAAGCTAATTCCCTTGAATAAATTGAAAGGGGCGACTCATCATCAGATAATACTGATTTTGAGACAGCCCTTTGTGAATTTTGACCTAGACTACTCCCACCTGAAGAACTTTAGAGACAGGGCTAAGCAGACTACCAAACAGCCCGTTATTACCAGGAGATTGGGCCATGCAGAAAGTATACTGTCACCAAACCAAACCGTTTTCATTGCCGACACAATATGGGTTACCGGCAGAAACTGAGCAATTTTCCGCATGATATCTGGCATTACTTCTATGGGAATGGTCGCCCCCGTCAAAAACAGCATGGGGAAATATACCAGGTTGGCGATGGCGGTGGCGGCTTTCATGTTGGGGGCCAGACTGGCTAAGAGAAAACCCAGGGAGTAAAGACTAAGGGTAGAATAGAGAAAGACTGCAATCACTGCGACAACATTGCCCTCAAATTGCAGGTCAAATACTAGCTTGGCAACGATAATTAGTAAGAGCATCCCTACTACTGTCATTATCATGCTAATCAAGACTTGAGAGAGAATAACATAAATAGGTTCCATGGGAGTTGCCTTATACCTTTTGAGAATCCGCTTCTCCCTGTATTCGCTAAGAGTAAGCGGCAGGCTCATGAGGCCCGTTACCGATATAATCATCCCTGCGTAGGCCGGGACTGAAACATCTACAGTCCCACGCCACCCGTATAATTCCTGGGGCTCATTGCCAAAAATTCCGCCGAACAATAGTATCATCAAGGTGGGAAAGACTAGCAAGAAAAACATGTTGATAAGGTTCCGGGAAAACAATCTAAATTCAAAGGCCGACAAACTGGTCATAATTTTCATATTCATCTTCTCTTCCCCCCCTTTATCCTTCTTGAACCTTGGAATCTTCTACTAGCTTTAGAAAAACATCTTCCAGGCCTGGACGGCTTACAGTGAGATTGCTATAGGCAATCTCATTTTCCTTAAGGAAGGACAGGACTTCATTCACACCCTCATTGTCTTTGCTGAGCACTGTTATGACATCTCTATCGCGTGTCACTGATATGGCGTGTCTTAACCCAGCCAAGGCGCCATCCTGCAACTGGGGAGCAGTAAAGGAAATCTTATCCGCCAAGTTAAATCTGCTGCTGACCTCAGCGACGGTTCCCCGGATAAGCATGCGACCGCTATTCATCACTGCGACAGTATCGCAAATCGCCTCAATCTCATCCATGAAATGAGAAACAATAACAATGGTCAGGCCATCCTTTCTCAGCTCTTTGAGCAAAGCCCACATCTGATGACGCGCGTGGGGGTCCAACCCTGTGGTAAGTTCATCTAAGAAGACGACTTTTGGCTTGGGTATGAGGGCCAGGACAATTGAAAGCCGCTGCTTTTGCCCACCTGACAATGTGGAAACAAAAGCCTGCTTTTTTTCCGTTAAACCCATAATATCCAAGAGCTCATGGTAATTGGCGGGATGAGGGTACAAGGCGGAAAAGAGGTGGCATATTTCCCAGACCTTGGCGTTATCCTGGTACACCGTATCCTGCAACTGAACGCCAATGACCTGATGCAGACGCTTTCGCTCTCTCCAGGGGTCTAACCCCATGACACTAATCTTTCCGCTAAACGGTTTGCGCAGACCCTCAATACATTCAATTGCCGAGGTCTTGCCGGCGCCATTGGGACCAATAATCCCGAAGATCTCTTGCTCAGACACATTGAAAGAAATGTCCTCCACTGCACAGAAACCTCCATATTGTACCCTGAGGGAATCAACCTTGATCATGCACTTACCCCCTTAATTGGTAATCCCTAACACCGTGACTGTATTTTCTGTTTTCGCTCTTACCTGCATAAAATCCTGCAAAGGATGCATGCATAACTATGGAGGGAATTATACTGCCACTGGCCAAATAGGCAATACTGCCCACCAGAGAAATTGCCAAGCTGGAGTAACCGAGGATCAGCCGCTGGATGGGCGTATCTGCCAGAAGAACTTGATTGAGGATAAAAGCCAGCGTAACTAATGCAATGGCCCATGGTATGTTCATGCCATTGCTTATTAGCCCATGCAAAAAGACCCCTCGAAAGAACACTTCTTCAAAAGACGCGCTCAATATCGGTAAAAACCATGCTATTTGAGGAGGGGTCTGCATAATACCCTCTATCCATTTAATCCTTGCCATCTCTCCAGGTATGTCTGCTTTGGGGAGGATCTTCAAAGTAACTTGCACAAAAACTGAGACTAAAGACATGGCCGCAATTACGCTCAGCACGGTCACAATCAAAAAATCCAGGTCCAATCCAGCAGCAAATATGCTGGATATGTTCAGGCCTGCCACAATGGCCACAATCAAACTACTGATGGTTGGCAAAAGGCAATACAGAAAGGCGGCAAAAATTGAATAGGAATATGAGGCTGGAATCCTGAAAATAGTGGACATCATCAGGGTTATTTTGTTTTTTATGTATGTGCTCTTGTAAGACTGCGTGAAAATGTAGAGCCAAATTAGCAAACAACAGTAACCGGTCAATAAGACCCAGATTGACCTACTCGTTTTTCTTGCACCTCCCCCAGATCAAGACAATGGCATTCTGCAATGTATGAGCGATTAAGGGAACAAGGATTATCCCTCCGCTGGCTAAAAACAACAGTGCCAAGACAATCCCAGTAACTACCTTTTGAATAAAAGTAGCTAGGCCATAATACAGGTGGTTGAAACCATAGGCTAAGGAAGAAATAAGGATATACCCCCAAATTGGCAAACCGAGATTGGCTATCATAATTACACTCCAAAGCTGGCGATAGAGGAACTCTTCGCAGATAGCCATAACTATCGTCAAAACAAACCCAATCCCGGAGATCTTAATCCAGGTAGAATTGACCGCCCAACCCAGAATGCGAATACCGGACAACCTTAGGGTTACCGCTCCCACTAAAATTTCCAGACCGACCAATAGAGGAGAAATGAGGATAGCTATTATAGCCCAATGTAGATCAGGGAAAAGGCGTAATTGTCCCTTGATGGGTACAAGAGAAATACTCAATAGCAACAGAAAGCAAGTAACAAGTACTGAACCTGCCAAATATATAGTATTGGTATGTTTAGCCGCACTCCTGGGAATAAAGTTAGCAGCAATTTGCGGTAAGGATACTGGATATACAGTGGCCATCATTACTAATAAACTATGGTAAAGGATGGGGGTATTCATTAATTACACCACCGTACTTTTTCAAACGCGGATGATTTTTGAAAGGGAAGCCTGGCAAGAACATCGTACATAATTCAGGAATAAACACCCGCATAACACTCCAGCCCTTATCCATAATTTCCGGAGGAGTAATGTCCACATACACAGCATACTCGCTGACACCTGCTATTTCTCCAAGCAAGTGGGCAATCTGCTTGTCCACATCATCTTCCCAGCGAGAGGGAATTTGAGATAGAAGCACTGTCTCACCAATCATTTGAGCCAACAATTCATCAAGTTCTTCAGCTTTATCGGGAACACCATAAAAAAGGACATTGGTGTCCAGATCGGCAAAAGCTGATTGAGTGTTAGAAAACTCTATCCGCTCCGGGTCAAACAAGGCATTAAACATGTGCATGAAGATTATCGCCGTCGCCTCCATAGTCCCCCGAAGCAAGCCGTTGGCAGCATTCAAATCCCCTTGAGTGCCAACAATTAGATACGGCAGCTTTTTATCCTTTCGCCTCAAAACTATTAGGTAAACGGGAAGGTCCATGTCCGGCAGGGTAACCAAGAGAGGAATTATTTCGTAAGGAGAATTCTCTCCCAACCCACACTGTTCCAAGCATTTCAGGACATCAGCATCGTCAATAATCACCCGTTTTGCTTTGCGCAGGGTGTACCATGAGATAACAAAGGCATCAATCTGAACGTATTCCACCAGAGCATTGAGCAAGGCCTTTTTCACTGATTTATGGGACGCAGTCCCAGTTGAGAAGGCCGGGGTAAAGAATTTTTCTCCTATTTCCTCGTTGCGAACAAATCCTATTAACAGCAACTGCATAGGCACCCACACGTTTTCCCCGGGGTGGATTAATGAGGGACACTGGATCCAGCTAATTAAGTCATCTTCCGTAGCGTGAACCGGGGAGTATTCCGGCATCATTTCTGCCAAAACCTTTTGCTGCTCATGGGAATACAAGTTGAGATATTCCAAGGGCATAACCTTGCCCCTTTTGCTAATTTCCTTGTAGCTGGCATAGACAACTTGCTGGCGGAATACAGCCTCGGTACTGACAGGGGCATAGCGCTCGACACTCTCTCCCAACAGTCTAATCAACGCCTCTTCATTGTAGACACCATAACCGCTTAGATGATATTCCACATGCTTTGCAGGGTCATTATAGGTAATTTTATGATAGTTAGGCATGCGCCCTGTTACCGACTTAAGACTCGGTTCCGGCGGCATATGAACCATTGGTGCAATCACCCCGTGCATGATTCCCGATTGATTGCCCCCCAAAACCCTATATTGATTCATGACATGATCAAAGGACGGATAAAACCTTAACATTCTGCTCCCCTCCTTAAAAATTTCCCTCTTTTATTTCCCACTCAGTGTGTTGGCCACCATCTCATCCACCAATGCGCGAGAGGATATATTCTTTTCTTCCAGCCGCGCCTTGGCTACAGCGCCACATGCGGGACAAAAGGGCACCCTCAATATATCCTGAGCCTGAATTTCCATTGTGGGAAGATAGGTGGTGAGCAAACGCCCGGTAAATTTGGATACTCCAATCTTACGGATCAAAAATGCTTCTGAAAGTGTCTGATTGACCAACATGTTAAGAAGGGGCTTAATTCCAGGATTGGAACGACCATTACCAAAGTAGCGCTTTTCCTCATTAACAAAATTATGGTACTGAACATGATCTTCCAGCCTAGCTAAGGCCCTTAACTCGAAGCATTCCAAACACCCGGTGGTGTATGGATTGGAAGCCAAAATACAAATGACCGGGCCATCAATAAAACTGAGGACAACTGGGATCTCCAACTCCAATGAAATCCTATTAAGGTTTCTTAACCAGACAACTGAAAGATTTCTCATGCACCCGACAATGGCGCTATACTGCCTAAACTTTTCCGCTAAACGACTCATGGTTTGAACTGAAGATAGACCATCAAGATTAGTGGTCAGATCGGCGCTTCGTACTTCTTGCATAAGTTCCTTTTCCATGATAGTGATTGGCATTTCCATATCGGCGCTGAGGCTGTTGGCAGTGGCAATAGCATACTCATCATCGGCAAAAAAGAGGATCTTCTTCTTGTTAGCATCTTCATCAGATTCGATATCCTCTTGCTCTAGATAGCCCAATAAAGCCATGGTCAGCTCCTTGCCCACAGTGCGATCCTCTTGAGTAACAATATAATTGGTGGCATGCAACTCATCTATCATTGATTGGGCCAATTCCTTTTCATATGGCTCTAAGAACTGCTGATTAAGCAGGCGCTCGTCATAACCCTGGGGACTCTGAAGAAGATGGATAACTTCCCGCAGGAAGGAGGACAAGGGTTTACTCAGAGTGGACATATCCAGGGCCACTTCTTCATAATTAAATATCCCCATGCGCAAGCGGATTTCATCGGCGCCATTATCAAAAACCCATACACTGTCACGAATGACATAGTTCTTGTTCATCAGATTACCCCTCCATTTCCAAAGATGGTAAAGTGTATAACCTGCTTACTAATCCCATCTAATTTTAGTTGTTTCTCCACAGTTTGTTTGTTATAGCCACCGATGTCACAGGCCCCATACCCAAGGGCTGTGGTGGTCAGCTGAGCGTTCTCGGCAATTTCTCCCGCCTCAATAAAAGCGTAAGCCATGCCGGCATCTCCGTACTTATGGGAGTTGGTGTACAGTTCATACACATACGCCATGCTAAAGGCTGCGGTCTCAATTTTTATTTCACCAAACCCCGCCAAGGCCTCCAATTCGTCGCGGCTGTACCCTTCCTGCACTGCCCTAAGGGCATGATGATGAGGATAATACTCATAAATTCCCCTGTCCAACCCCTCTACATTCCAAACAAGCAAGTACAATTTTACCGGATAAAACCCGCCCCCCGAGGGAGTGGCGTGCAGCATTATCTTTTCTACATCTACCTCCTTGTCCCGCAGCATGAGGTACCCGGTAATACCCTGAGAGTAATAAAGAATCGTGGAAAAGTCCTCCAAGGGAATTGGCCCATCAAATACCCTTACACTCCTGCGAGCTTGTAAGACCGAACTGAAAGAAGCGCGTATGTTTTTAGCCTTAGGCAATTTGGTTGTCTCGGCTGGGTCTTCTTTTTTGTTGCGCATAGCAAAGGAAAGCAGGGCGTCACGGGCACGAAAGCGGCTGATTCCTATTCGAAAGTCCAAGCGCGCGCTATAGGTGCGAAAATTAAGCAAATACTCCTCACCAATAAATCGATTTAAGCGAGAATGGTAAATCCCTTTTAAGGTAACCTCAGGCGTACGCACAACGGTAGTATCTGCATAAGGAGAGATTAGCGCGTATTGGGAACTCATGCTGATGGTTTCCCGATAATATCCATGTTCTTGAAGATATTTCTGGGCAGCTCCATCCACTTCAAGCACCTCCAATATTTATGCCAAGATATTAGGCGAGTCGAAACCTTTGCAGCCCATCCCGACTCGCCCTATGCCCAGGCTGACGCCCTAGGCTCCTAAAACTACAGGCGATCTGCAAAGTTTCCCTCTGATGTAAGCCTAACTGCTAATTAGCAGCAGGTACAGCTGCAGCAGCAACAGGAAGAACCAGTACAAGTGGTGCTGGCGCCAGGACTAACCTGGACAGTACCCTTAACAACACTAGTAGCGCAACTATAGCTGGAATGCTTCAGCATTACTTTCACCTCCTTAAAAAAATATTCTGTGCCTGTAGTTAATAGGCTAATAGGCAATTTAACCTTTTATGAGGTCAAAGAGCATATGCGCAGTAATAATGTAAGTAAGTATCATTCTGTCGGTCATCTTCTGATGGGCTTGTCCTGATGACGCCTGCAGATTATGCACTAAAGATTGGGAAGCCTTATAATCAAAGATGCCAAAACGCTGAAAGGTCTCCTTTGCCAAATAAGGCTCAAAGACGAGTTTGTTTCTGAGAAAAATTTCGGCACCCGGGGCAGAGTACTGATATTTTTCCCGCTGTAAAATGGCAAGGGGAACAATATCAGCGAAAGCTTTCTTTAAGATGTACTTTTCCTCATAACCGCAAAGCTTAAGATTATCGGGGATAGTCCTGCTTAGTTCAATCATGCGCCTGTCGAGGAAAGGAAAACGGCCTTGAATCGAGTTTGCCATGAGAACCCTATCTCCCTGGACAGATAACAGATAGCCAGCCAACAAGATCTGCATCTGGATATCTTGACACTGCTTTAATACCGACGAGTTGTGCTTAAATTGACTGCCCACAAGAATATCTACTTCTCTGGGGGCAATCATTGCGCGACTTTCCGTGGAAAAGTACTTTATAATCTCGGTGCTGGCATCGATCCGTGGACGCATACAATAGAGAACATCATCTTTCTGATCCAAGTAACGGGAATAGAATTCACTGTAAACTTTTAGTGCTCGCGGGTTGCTCTTATATTGAGGCGGCACAACATGCTCTATATCCCGAGCCGCCTGTCGTGCGGACTCATCTTTGGCCCAAATATGACGAAGCTTGCTCTCTTTGAACAGGTCATACCCATAAAAGAGTTCATCTGCCCCCTCACCACTGAGGATGAATTCTACCCCCCTTTGGCGCGCAGCTTGGGCCAGCAGAAACATAGGCACAGCTCCCAATTTGAAGAGTGGTGTTTCACAAGATTTTAGGACCTGGGGCAAGGCGGCAATAATCTCCGCATCCCCAACAGTCACCCTCTGATGCTCACCACCATATCCCGATGTAGCCAGGGACTGATAGGCTGATTCATCTACTTCTCCTTCGGCGAAGCCCAAGGAAAAAATAGGGATATCCCCAAAGCCCATTCTCTCGACCAATTTCAGCAAAATCGTCGAATCCAATCCTCCACTTAGGTATATGCCCCACTTGCCCGGTCTTGCCACCCGATCAGCTATGGATTGAACCAATGTTAAATAAATGTCCTCCTGATACTCTGCTGCAGACTTTCTTTTGTTTGGGATGAACTCAGGGTGGGCATAAGTATTGTAACCTTGGACTTGAATTTTGTTATTTTCAATTACGGCAAAGCCAGCTGGCGGCACCTGAAATATATCCTGGTATATAGTGCGGCCCCCGCTGGTCGACCAGTAGACGAAGTTTTCGTATAACCCCCTAATACTGGGTTGAATCTTTATTTTTATGCTTAATGCCTTAATTTCAGAGCCAAACAGCACAGTGTCATTTGTAACAGCATAATATAATGGACAAACTCCCACTGCATCCCTGGCTAAAATGACAATATCCCTCCGCTTATCATAGATCGCCAAGGCAAATTGACCATCTATCACATTTAGCAAATCTATACCACAATTTTCATAGAGGTGAAGGATAAGCGCCGATGGACAACAAGTCTTATCTAATTGTTCTTCCCTCAGGAAACATCGAATAAGGGCAGGGATATTAAATAACGTTCCACTGAATACCGAGATAACAGTCCGATCTCTATTAATGGCAATTAAATTACCATCATTAATGCCGCCAAGTTTAAGTCCACAGGCTCCTATTTGCACCGTGCCCCCATGAAAAAACTCGATTTCATCAGGTCCTCTGTGGGAAATTGCCCCCATCATCTCTTCAACAATCGGCATGGGAACATTTTTCAGAGAAACTATCCCTGCAATGCCACCCATTCACTGTCCACCTCAATTATTTCTCATTTATTCATGTCAACCTGTATCAACTGGCAGATAATTAATACCATCAATTTGCGCCAATTGCAATGGTATTGCAACAAATATTATCTATGTGACGAGAGTTTCTATTTACAATAATCGACATTCTTTGACGCAATTCGACTTTGTCGCCCCCCCTTCCTTGACGAGCCCGCTGTTCTGCATTAGTATTCCATAAGCAAAAAAACGGCCTTTGCGGCCGTTACAATCTTAACTTCATTGATCTTGTTGGTTTATGCATTTATAAATCGTCAGGACGGAACAATATGAATATGTCCGGCTGACAATTTTTTCTATTAAGCGAAGTGAACAGTCCCTTTCAATTATTTCAGGTGTTTATCAAACCAGTCGGTAATCTCCTGGAGCCTGCGAATCCTGTGTTTCGGCTTGCCGCTGCGGCTGAGTTCGTGGGTCTCCCCCCGGAACATGCAGAGGCGGGCCGGGACGCCAAAGTACTTAAGGGCGGTAAACATCTGCAGGCCCTCTGCCAGCCAGCAGCGGTAATCTTCTTCCGAGTGGATAAACAAGGTCGGGGTGCTGACCTTATCTGCGTACTTCAGGGGTGAATGCCACCAAACCTTGTCAATATCTTGCCAGGGAGTGGTGGATACTTGATCTTCTTCAAAATAGAAGCCAATATCCGAGGTAAATCCCATGGATACCCAGTTGGCAATGCTGCGCTGAGAGGCCGCTGCCCGAAACCTGTCTGTATGCCCAATAATCCAGTTGGTCATAAAGCCGCCATAAGAGCCGCCGGTTACTCCCACCCGCTCCTGGTCGATGCCGGGATACTTGGCCAGCACTGCATCGGTAAAAGCCATTAAATCATCGTAATCGATGGTGCCGTACTGGCCCCGGATGTCTGCAAATTCGTTGCCCCTGCCATCACTGCCCCGGGGATTGCAGAAGAAGACAAAGTAACCTGCGTTGGCCCAGTATTGCATTTCATGGAAGAATACTTCTCCGTAGACAGTCTTGGGACCGCCGTGGATATCCAGAATAGCGGGGTATTTTTTGCCCTCTTCATAGTCCACCGGCTTCATTACCCAGCCCTGAATAGTAAGACCGGGAACCGTTTCAACATCGAACGGCTCCAGGGCAACCAATTTCTTTTCAGCAACTACCCAGTCGTTAAAGCCTGTGAGCTTCTCTTCTCTCCCGTTCTCAAGACGGTAGATTTCCTGCAGATGGAAGTTGCGCAACCCTACAAACAGGATTTTCCCGTCCCGTACATCATAGCAGTCTACTGAACCCTCAGCAGTAGAGACCTTCTCAACCCGGCCTTCAATATCGATGCGGTTGATAAATGAACTGCCGCCCTCGGTAGTGATGAAATACAAGTACTCGCCCTCAACCCGGGTTGGGTCGCCGCCCCCCAGGCGGCAGTCTGAGCCTACAGAGTTCCAAGTGCTCTGATTAAAGTCGGGAGCCAGCAACTGGCGCTCTCCCGTTACTAGGTCAACCAGGTAAAAGACAGCATCCTGATTCAAACCGTATTCCTTCATGTCGCTGCCCCGGGCCAGCAGCTCATCGCCTACAAAGTAGGCTCCCGACCAGGAGAACTTATCCTTGGTTAACTGGCGGACGGATTTTGCCTCAATATCAAGGATATACAGGTAGTCCTCCACCTGCCATTTGCCATTAATGCAGGGCTGACCGATAATTACGGCCTTGCTCTTATCTCCGTTCAGGCGCAGTCCCCCGACACTCATGCTGTCATCAGTCAGCACCTCATACTGGCCGGTGACAGAATCGAAGAGGCAGAGCCTGCTTCTGTCCAGGCTGGTGAAACCTCCCCCATTGCTCCAGAAGGGGATTTCCTCCAAGACCTCATAATCCTTTTCTTCCTTGCGCTTTTTCAGTTCCTTGGCTCTATCCTCATCAGTCATCTCTTCCAGGCTGGGGCGGTTGGGGTTAAAGGTAGCGGTAAACAGGAACCGGGTAGCATCAAGTTTTTTTATGCTTTCCACTGCCAGGGGAATTCTGAAGGCCTCGCGGGCTTCGCCGCCGTGGATGCTGATCTTGTAGTAGACTGTAAATAATTGGCCGCTGTCTGCCTTCTCCTTATCCCGGGGATTGCGCATGCCGGGAAAGAGGATGTGCTCATCATCCAGCCAGATAAATCCCTTTTCCTTGTCAAAAGCAGTAAGCTGAGAGTATTGGCCGCCCCTGACATCGTAAAGCCAAAGGTTAGACTGATAGCCGTTTCCCTCTAGGTCCGCCTTATGGACGATAAAACAGGCATGACTGCCAACGGGGTTGAATTCCAGACCCGACAGGAAAGTGTACTTAGTAAAATCATCGAGTTTTAGCTTCTCCACATTTTTCCCTCCAATTTTATACGCAGTCTCGGATGCTATATAACTATTTCGGAATCTAATCCAGAATTCCTGCCAGAAAAAACTGCCGCCAAAGCGGCAGTTTACTCTTTTATTAAGGTGCAGGTTCAGGCTCACTCTGATACATGGGTATGTCAAACCTCAGATTATAGATATTAACCTGGGCATAGAATTGTCTGATGAAATTTGTTTGCTTGCTGGCCCAGCCGATATCGGTGGCATACTGGTGTTTGCCAGGAGCGCCTGGGTTCCAGCGCATTTTATACAGGGTATCCTGAAAATAATTGCTGTTATTGACATAGTAGCGGGAGACAAAATATGCTCCGCCAATAATGGCCTCTTCCGGGGAAAACCAGCCATGGTTATAGGCATATTCTGCCCCTTTAAGAATGGGGTTAGAGTCTACTGCGCCGATCCCGTACATATTGTAAACAACCCTGGGCGGCAAGGTACTATCGGTTGGTGTAAACAATACTCCGTTTGCAAGCTGGCTTGTCCCCCTGCCCGACTCATGCAAGGCCAGGGATGTGAGGAAGATCTCATTGATATTATTGCTCCTACTGGCCTGGTAAAAGACCGCCTCGGTTCCGCTTAATATGCCTTTGCCATTGAGAATGAGAGCTAAATCCGAGACTGTGACCCCTGATTTCCCGGACAGGGCCAGGAATTGCAACATTTTGGGACTATAACTTTCTGCCACCCAATCGGCGTGCTTTCCGCAGACCCAGCCATTGCTCTCGCCGGCAGTAATTTTAAACCAATAGCCTTCTGTGCCGGCAACAGTGCCTTCAAGACCTTCCTGGACTTCCTCCACAACATAAATTTCGCCTTTATTGACAGTGGCCAAACTGGCCCCCTCAGTTGTAGGAGCATTCCGGACAAACAAGCTGTCGGCAGAAATAACAAGTTCTGCGACGTAATTCACCAAGTCGGGCAGAACAAAATTTGCCGGCTCCACATAGCGCTGGACTTCATCCCGGGGGGCATTGGTCCAGCCGACGCCGCTGACATACCATTGAGGCCTCAGGGGCATCTGGATATCCAGCATGTCCGAGACAGTGTAGTTATAAGCAGTATTGGTCACAATGACATAGGATTTAAGCGTTTCTGCCACTGACTGATTAAAACTGTCCTTCAGGGTATTTGCACTCTCATAGGGCAGAGACTCAAATACTTGGGCCAGAACTCGTCCTGACCTGCTGCTGATAATCATCCTATAGGCATCCAGCTCCAGCTCGAATTTTTCTCCGTTCTCAATTATGAGGGAAGAAAACTCCTCCAGGCTGGCTGCAGTATTCAAGGAATCAAGGATTACTTCTACTGCAACCTTGACCTTCTCGACTTCTTCGGCCAAGACTGCCTTAAGGGTGTCCAAATCTGCAAAACCGTCTCCTCTTCTCAGCAACATGCTTTCGGCAACGGCGATTTTGCCACTGTTCAACAGACTGTTGTAAATGCTTAAATCCAACTCCAGCGTAACCGCCTTGCCCTCCAGAACCTTTCGGAGGGCAAAGGCATCCTTGGCGTTATTGATATCATAAAGTGCAACTTCAATTGGACTGGCTATTTCTTTATCTGTAAAGATAAGCTGCCCGTTTTCGTACGTAACAACCTTGACCTTCGTCACATCAACTAACTTGGCATCGGGACCGGAGGTAAAAGCATCCAGGTCAAAGGGCTTGCCATTTAATGCTGCTTTGACAAACACTGCCAATGCTACGCCGTAGTCGATATAGCCATTGACATCATCCAGGAACATGGCCATATCCTTCTTTATGTAATCGTCAAAGAGAGGCGAGGCGGACCCAAGGCAATTTTTCACGTAAGAGCGCAACAATTCCTCATAAGGATATTCAAAGTAAACACCGGTTTTGTCTTTAGTGACAAAGGCTGTTACTTTTGCGCTGGCGCTGGGCGCCAAAACGACCAGTATGGCAAAAAAGACGAACATAAAAGAGAGTAATTTTACCCCTCGGCCTATATTCACTGCCATCCACCCCCTCTCCCAAAATGTCCAAACAATTACTTGCTCACCTTGACATTGCTCTGTTTGGCATCGGCCTCAAGCACTTCACCATAAAAGTAACCCTCGTCCGGTTCGTAGGTTAGCTGGACCCCTGCAACTGATACCTTGTACATGCTGGGGTTATCAGCATATAAATAAACCACCACTGCCTTTTTCCCCGTGGATAAAACCCGATCCGTAATAACTTTAAATTCCTTTACATCCATGGGGCCCTTGACCGTCACCGTAAAAGTCCTGGTAGCGCTGACATACCCGCTCTTGGTTCCTTTGACCGTAATAGTGGCTTTTCCGGATCCCTTGCCGGTAATTGTGACAACGTTTCCCGACAAGGAAACGGCGGCAACCTTGGAATTACTGGAGGTTACAGTAAGCACAGTCCCGGAAGGTTGGACAGAAATATTCTTGCTGGTAGTCTTGCCTACCATTAATAAATTAATATCGCTTATCTTTCTAATCTTTACACTTGGTTTAGGCGGCAGCGGCTTCGGCTCAGGTTCCGGTTCTTGTTCCGGTTCTGCCTTGTATTCCTCGCCGGCAATCATGGCGACGATATTTTCCGGAATGATAATTTTTCCGGGCATCTGGTCAATGGTAATACCGGTATGACTAATAGTAACTGCGCCAATAGAACCCTTCCCGGTAACTCCAGTGCGCCCGTTTAAGTCCATAGTCTCGACAGAAGTATCTTCTGCCAGAGCGATGCTGGTAGCATGTTCCAGCTGTGACACAATAAGCTTGGCTATGCTCCCAGCCTGAAGCTCCAGGAAAATGCCTTCCGCCCGGCAGGTAACCTCTCCTAATTCTCCTTGCAATGCCACAAGTCCAGGAACGTTTACATCAACAGCCTGAACCTTTCCCTTGCCGGCAAGAGTCATAATTGCGTCAATGGACAGGCTCTCTGCCTGCACTTCAGCGGCAAGATCAATAACAGATTCAGCAGCAGAACTCTTAATGTACATCGAAGCGACACTGCCCTTGAGGACTTTGACATTAGCCTTTTTGGCATGTATGTCAACGATATCAAAATCACCCACAAGAATAGTTTTTTTATCGGTATGTACTTGAACGTTCTGAAAACCCTGAGCGCCTTCCGCCAGTGCATCCTCCTGGAGAGAGGTATCAGCAGCAACAGAGGCGTTAATGACACTGGTTGTACCACTAGCAACTATTTTTACTGCTCCGCCTTCCTCCTGCACTGTAACCTTTGCCAGGGCACAATCAGTGAGTTTTAATGTAAAGTTGCCTCCAGCAATAATTACTTCACCTTGCACCTCGACTTGGCTTAGGGTAACAGTTCCCTGATTAACCTCAGCCGTCAGGTACAAGCTACCGGTAATCAGCGTATTTTGCAGCGTAACCTCATTTGTGCTGATTGTGGCATCGCCATCAATTATTTCCATTGCCGGCGGGCCATATGTACCAGGCGTATTGATGTTCTTTATCGCTTCTGCTATCGGTATGCCGAAACTCTGATTTGCTATGGCCGCCACCAACAGAAGATTCAGCGCTACTGAAAGGATAAGAACTACAACAAGGGCTTTTTTCATAACCACAGCAACCTTTCCGAATTGAACTGATTACACAATTCGACAACAATCGATTTCTTTCCTGCCAGAATCCTAGGTAATAAAAGCCATTGAATCCAAATTCTTTTTGATTAGTGCAGTGAAAGCACATAATTAAAGCGCTTGTCACCCCCGGCAACAAGCGCTTCAGATTAGTTCTGTGGAAGCAATTTCTTCAGCTTATACAGAGCAATGACACCGACAATTAAAAAATACAGAGCCAAAGCATGGAAGGCCATGCCGAAAAAATCTTGTACCCATAACTGCAGCAGGGTGTCAAGAGCAAATAGGATAATCCCAATAATATAAGCCCAGCGGTGACCTTTGTTGCTTAAATATCCCAAGAGCACAAAAACACCCAAAATCAGAACGCTGGCAATTACCGCTGCGATGGCTATTTCGGGAATCAACTGACCGATGGCAACCAGAAATTGAGTGCTGCCCAGGGTAATGGCTGATATAAAGTTTGAGCCGATTAAAAGCAGGATGCTGGATAAAGCGGACAGTCCTGCTATCCAATAAAACCAATTAGCTCCATCGCGAAATTGTTTTTCCCATTGCATTAATTTTGCAAGGGGAATCTCGTTTGTTTCCGGTTGCGGCTCAGGAGCGCCCTGATAGGTCTCATGATATGGATCCATATTATAGCCCCCTATAAACTTTTATCTGCTTTACTTTCGCCATCGGTCGACAAAATACCTCTGTTTCTCTGTAAAAAATATGGCCTTTATTTTCGTGGATTACCCTGCAAACTGGCTGTTGTACAGCTCGGCATAGAACCCGTTCTGGACCAGCAATTCGGCGTGTTTCCCCTGTTCAACTATTTGCCCCTCATTCATGACGAGAATCAGGTCGGCATTGCGAATGGTAGACAGGCGGTGAGCGATGACAAAGCTGGTCCGGCCCTGCATCAATTCAGCCATGGCCTTCTGGATCAGAACTTCAGTCCGGGTATCGACGCTGCTGGTAGCCTCGTCCAGGATCAGAATCGCCGGATCGGCAAGAATTGCCCGGGCAATTGTCAGCAGCTGTTTCTCCCCCTGAGAAATATTGGAGGCCTCTTCATTGAGAAGGGTATTGTACCCTTCCGGCAAAGTGCGGATAAAATGGTCAGCACGGGCGGCAACGGCGGCCTGAACAACCTCTTCCTCACTGGCATCCAAGCGGCCATAGGCGATGTTGTCCCTGATGGTTCCGTTAAAGAGCCAGGTATCCTGGAGCACCATGCCAAAGATTTGGCGCAAGTCTTCCCGAGTGAGCTCCCTGATGTCGACCCCGTCCACTGTAATCCTGCCGGCCCCTACATCATAGAAACGCAGCAGCAGATTGACCAAGGTAGTCTTGCCGGCCCCGGTGGGGCCGACAATGGCCACAGTCTGGCCATGACACACATCAATATCCAGATTTTGATATAACTGATCGCCTTCCTTATAGCCAAATTGCACTCCTTCAAAACTGACATCGCCCCTGATTGCGTGAATTTCCGGCGCATCTGGATTATCTGGCACTTCTTCCTCTTCATCAAGCACCTCAAAGACCCTCTCTGCCGCTGCCATTGTCGCCTGCAGGATGTTGGCGATGCTTGCCGTCTGGGTAATGGGCTGAGTAAAGTGCCGGGAATAATGAATCATTGCCTGCAAATCCCCAAGGGCCATAGCTCCCTGGGTCACCATGACGCCCCCGAAAGCACAGACGGCAACAAAGCCTATATTGTTGAGGAAGTTCATCATGGGCATAATCAGGCCGGAGATGAACTGGGCCTTCCACGCCATGCTATACAGCTTGTTATTGACTTCTTCAAATTTCCGGACAGATTCATTTTCTCTGCCAAACACCTTGATAATCTTATGCCCTGTCAGCATTTCTTCTACATGGCCGTTTAGATCACCCAGATTCTTTTGCTGCCCGGCAAAGTACTTCCGCGACCGCTTTGTCACCGTTCTGGTCAGGACAAAAGCTACAGGCAGAACCAGCACAATGACCAAGGTCAGCAGCGGACTGATGGTGAGCATCATAATTACAATTCCCACCAGGGTGACAACAGAAGTAATCAGCTGGGTAAGGCTTTGCTGCAAAGAGCGGCTGATAGTGTCCACATCATTGGTGACCCGGCTGAGAATCTCCCCATGGGTGCGGGCATCATAATACTTCAGAGGCAAACGGGAAAGCTTGTGCTTAATTTCCCGGCGCATATCATACACCGTCTTCTGAGCTACCCCTGCCATGACAAACTGCTGCCCGAAGGAAAAGACAGCGCTCAGCACATAGAGGATGCCCAGTGCTAACAGCACTTTCCCAATATGGGCAAAGTCAATTGCCCTGCCGGCTTGTATGCTTTCATACAGTTCAGTGGTAGCCATTCCCAAAATTCTTGGGCTGAGGATGCCAAAGGCAGTGCTCAATATTGCCAGGACAAAGACAAATACTGTCTTGCCCAGGTGCGGCCGCAAGTACCCGGTCAGCCGCCTGAAGGTGCCCTTAAAATCTATTGGCTTTTCCAGCAGACCCAAACCAGCTGGGCCTCCTCGGGGCGGTCCCAATCTTGGCCGCCCTCCCTCATCCCGCCTTCTTTCCCTGCTCATGCTATCTCCTCCTCAGAAACCTGGGACAGGACAATTTCCCGGTATACAGTGCAGGTCTCCATCAGTTCCTTATGGGTGCCAATTCCCGCCACCGTTCCCTTTTCCAGCACGATGATGCGGTCGGCATCCATTACGGTAGTAACCCGTTGGGCCACTATCAGCATGGTGGCGTTGGCGGTTTCGTCTTTCAAAGCACGGCGCAAGCGGGCATCAGTGCGAAAGTCCAGAGCGGAAAAGCTGTCATCAAAGATATAGATCTCAGGATGCCGCACCAAGGCCCGGGCGATGGCAAGGCGCTGTTTCTGCCCGCCGGAGAGGTTGACGCCGCCCTGGGCGACTGGGGCATCAAAGCCCTCTGGCATGGCAGATATAAAATCCAGGGCCTGAGCCGTCTCCGCAGCCTTATGCACCTCGGCAAAAGTGGCGTCCTCTTTGCCAAAGCGGATATTAGAAGCGATAGTGCCAGTAAAGAGCAGGGCCTGCTGGGGCACATACCCGATTTTATTCCGCAGGCTCTCCTGGGTCATATCCCGCACATCGACTCCATCCACTAAGATGCTGCCGCTGTCCACATCGTAAAAGCGGGGAATCAGGTTAATTAAAGTCGATTTTCCTGAGCCGGTCCCCCCAATCACGGCGGTTACCTCCCCGGGGCTGGCCAAGAAGGAAATGTCTTGCAGCACCGGCACCTCCGCCCCGGGATAGCTGAAAGTAACGTTGCGAAACTCTAAATATCCTCGCTTCTCTATAGCGCTTCCCGTGGCCAGATTAACAGCCATGCCCAGCTCGGGATCCGCTATTTCCGGTTGGATTTCCAGAACAGCATTAATCCTGTTCACCGAGGCCATAGCCCGGGGCAGCATCACAAACATCATCGATACCATCATCAGGGAAAACATGATCTGCATCATATACTGCAAAAAAGCCATAAGGTCCCCAACCTGCAGACTGCCCCCCGCCACCCGCTGGCCCCCGAACCAGATAATTGCAATCGAAGCCAGGTTAAGCAGCAGCGTCATCCCCGGCATGGCAATGGCCATGAGACGGTTTACCAATATAGACGTATTAGTCAAATCCAGGTTTGCGGCATCGAACCGCTTCTGCTCATGTTCATCCCGATTAAAGGCCCGAATTACCCGAATCCCAGTGAGATTTTCTCGCAAAACCAGGTTGAGCTTATCCAGCTTGGCCTGCATGGCCTTAAACAGCGGCATGACGGCATAGGCCATCACAGAAACTGCGATCAGCAAAACCGGCATCAGGATTAGAATCAGCCTGGACAGTTGGGGAGCCTTGGACACTGCCATGACGATGCCCCCGATCATCATCAAGGGCGCGATGATCAGCATCCGCATGGACATTAGGGCCACCATCTGCACCTGGGTAATATCATTAGTAATCCTGGTTATCAAAGAAGCGGCGCCAAATTGATTGTATTCCCGCAGGGAAAATCCCTGGACATGGGAAAACACCTTGTTGCGCAGCACCCGTCCGTAGCCCATGCCGACCCGGGCGGAAAAAAAGCTGGCGGCAAAAGCACAGGCAGCACTTACCAAGGCGACAGCTAGCATAATGCCGCCAATCCGGAAAATCACAGCATAATTGTCTGCCGCAATCCCCTTGTCCACAATATCGGCCATCAAAGTGGGCAAAAATAACTGGGATAAAGACTGCAACAGGACAAGGACTAGTACCAAAACCACACTCGGCAAAAATGGCTTGAGATACCTAATTAGCTTAATCACGTTTGCCTACCTCCATAGAATCAAAATACTGATATACCAGGTGCAACAGCCTGAGCAATTCCCCGCTCTGTTCAGGACCCAGATGCTGAACCAACCCCTCAAAACGGGCCATAAATTCCCGGGAAGCCTGGGCGATGACATCATTTCCCCTGGGGGTGACCCGCAAGCGCACAGCCCGCCGGTCGGCAGGGTCAGGAGATCGGTCCGCCAGGCCTTGTTTTACTAAATTATTAGTCATCTGGGTTATGAAAGGAGAAGAAACTTTTAACAGGCCGCTCAGTTCGGAAACCATTACCCCCTGCCCGGCATCCAGCCGCTTGATGCTGCGCAGCACCCGCATCTCACCAGGGTATATCCCCTGCACCGGGCCGGAATTCATCTTCTGCCGGTGGAGCTGAAAGAAAGCTTGCATCAGCCTGTAAGGCATATCATTGTTCTGTTCCATAAAATATCACCTCGAATTGTTAACCAGCTTAATAGTTAAGCTTGTTAATTGTAAGCCCCTGAAACCCAAAAGTCAATATCCTTATCTTTGATATAATTCACTGGGGAGGGCAGATCATTAAGCGCCGCCAGTACAATATCTTCTGGAAATACAGCTGGGAATATCGAACTAAAGGGGGGGCCGAACCCATCTAACCTGTGACAGGAAAATCAGCGTCAAATATCCGTAATCTGTCAAATAGAAAGGATGGTGTCCAATGAAAAAATGCATCATATTAGCATTCAGCATTCTTTTGCTTGCGGCAATTACATTAAACCTGACGGCATGCGCGCCCACTGTGCAGGCGGCAGACCTGATGGCTGGCATCTCAGGCAAAACAGTACAGGGAAAGAGCGCAGATGCCAAGTTTATTGGGAATACAGCAGATTTCGCCCTTGACCTTTTCAAGAAAACAAGCAGCGAAGAGAAAAACTCTCTCATCTCTCCCCTTTCCGTGCTGCTGGCCCTGGCCATGACGGCAAACGGCGCAGACAACCAGACCCTCTCGGAAATGGAAGCTGTCCTGGGGGGAGATATTGGCCTGGAAGAACTGAATGGGTACTTATTCAGCTATGTCCGCAATTTGCCCAATGACAAGAAGTCCAAGCTCACAGTGGCAAATTCCATCTGGTTTCGGGAGGATAAAAACCGTCTGACAGTGGAGAAAGATTTTCTCCAGAAGAATGCCGATTATTACAATGCCGCCGCCTATAAATCCCCTTTCGACGGCCAGACCCTGAAGGATATAAACAATTGGGTAAAAGAGAATACCGATGGCATGATTGAGAAAATCCTCGATCAAATTGATGATGATGCCGTCATGTACCTTATCAACGCCATCGTCTTTGACGCCGAATGGGAAACCGTATACAACAAAGCAAATGTCAGGGAGGACTCCTTTACCGCCATTGATGGCAATAAACAGACGGTAGACTTTATGCATTCCGAAGAAAACATCTATCTTGATGACGGCCGGGCAACAGGCTTTATCAAGCCCTATGCCGGCAACAAGTACAGCTTTGTCGCCCTCCTCCCCAATGAAGAAATTGCCATTGGCGAATATCTTGACATGCTTTCTGGCGAAGGTTTTTTGCAGACAATTGACGGCGCCATAAATACCACCGTCAGCGCCGCTTTGCCCAAGTTCAGTTATGACTATAAAATCCAAATGAATGACGCCCTTAAAGCCATGGGCATGCCCCAAGCCTTCTCGCCAGTCCAGGCCGATTTCAACAAGCTCGGCCAATCATCCAGAGGCAACATCTACATCGGCGAAGTGCTGCATAAAACCTTTATCCAAGTTGATGAACTAGGTACAAGAGCCGGCGCGGTAACAAAAGTTGAGATGAAAGATGAAGCTTATATCGAAACCAAAATCGTAAATCTGGACCGGCCCTTCGTCTATGCCATTATTGATAACGCCAGCAAACTGCCAGTCTTCATAGGCACAGTAATGGAAATAGCAGACTGACTCCTTAAAAATCAAAACTATAACAATACCCCCCCTGGCAATGCCAGGAGGGGTATTTACGTCAAGCTTCGAAAGAATATCCTTAGGGAATATATCCATCCCAATACTCTGCCTTATGGACATTGGTATATGCTGGTTTCGCTCAAAATCGTCTTATCGCCAATCTGGGCCACAACCAGGCTGACGCCCGGTTCCATATCCCCCGCCGCAATCATCAGGGTGTTGCCATCTATAAAAATGGAGTCAACTTGATTGCCGTCGATAATCACCTGGCTCCATTCGGTAAATCCTTCACCATAAACATAAGCATTTTCATTCTCCCGCCTGATGCCAGAGACTTTTATCTCGGAAACTCCCATCTGCAACTCCGTGGGCAAATGTGGGCTTACGCCGCCATAGGCAATTTGCTCACCGCAGACCATATCATATTCCATCATTTCCAGGGCCGCCTGGTAATCCTCTTGATCAAATAAGGTTTGATGGAGCTTTGTCAGGATGCCATTGTTGATGCCAAGCTGCTTCAAAATGTATGCATTAAGCTGGTAGGAGCTTAAGTCTTGCCTCGACCCTTCGAGAGGAAAATTACTCCAGACTACATATTCCGTCTGTAATCTATTTGCATTGCTTAAGTCTTCATTTTCAATGCCAAAGCTGGGTAAATGGTCGCCAAATAAGACCAGAACCACCGGTTCTTCAAAGGTCGAAAGCTCAGCTGTCAAAGCATCAATAAAAGCATCAGTCTCGTAGAGCTGATTGACAAAATATTCAAAAGCAACTCGTTTTTTTTCCCCTTCGATGCCGGCAACAGTTATTTTTTGCCCGGGGTCAACAACTTCCTGCGGATATCTTCCATGGGCCTGAACGGAAATGGTATAGATAAAATCTTGGCCAGAAGTAGAAGCAAGTGCCTTCATGACCTCCCCTGTCAAAACCGCATCCTTTGCCCAGCCAATTGGAGTATATTCAACATTGTTCATGTACTCCAGAGATGTGTAAGTATCAAACCCTAGATTAGAGAAGACCACATGCCGTTGATAAAATGTCCCCTCGTGATTATGAATGGCATGATTTGTATAACCCAATTCCCTCAAATCATAGCAGATGCTTTCGCAAGTCTCCTTTTGCAAAACTGATTTGTACGGATATTCCCCTGCGCCAAAATAGCCAAGGTTCATGCCAGTGAGGATCTCAAATTCTGTATTCGCCGTGCCTGCACCTATGGAGGGAACGGTTAAGAAACCATGGGGACAGCTTTCTTTCAGTCTTGCAAAGACTGGCACTGGATTCTCGGAGAAACTGAGACCTTTCAGATAATTCACATCGAAAAATGACTCCAGCTGCACCATGATTATATTGGGAGTAAGCTCAGGCGCCAAGGTTTCGTCGGCATGAATCGCCTTTAACACCCGGGAAATCTCCTCCTCAGAGTAATTATCCGGTTTAGTTATTCCCCGATCAAGTAAGCTGCGAGAAAAGCAGTAAGCAAAACCAAAATCCTTGTAGGCGTCAGCCAAGTTGCCAAAATTCGATGCAAGGGCCTGGGCCTTTACAAGAAATGAAGTCGATGCTGCAATAAAGATGGCAACAGCAATTACTGCAGAAATGGCTGCCAGCAGTTTGGGCTTTTTTTTCGGGGTTCTTTTCCAGGCAATGATGATGCCGGCAAGAACGCATAAAAGTACCACGGCGATCAAGATTATCTCAATTTGATTGAGGTACATCGAGATGATGCTGTCTACCGATTTTAGAATCTGAAAGTCAATAGCTGCAAGAGGCGTCGTTCGAAATCCCAGCAAGACGCAATTGGCAACTCCCAAACCAAGCCAGATAACGGAAACAATAATCATAGTAAAGTAACGCCGTTTGCATGCCAGAGAGACAGACAGGGTCAGCAGAATGATGGCGGCGTTATATAGGAAGAGCAAAGGATTTGCAAGCAAAAATTCAAATCCTGCCGTGATTGAACGCCGGCTTAATATTTCCACCAAGAGATTCAGCAACATTGAGATGCCAGCGAACTGAAGCATCGGTCGTTTGTCAAGCCATTTTAATAGTGACAAACCTAATCACCTGCCTAAAAGTTCTTTCGAATACTGTTAATTTGATAATGCGATTCACATTTCAGCGATAAAGCAAATGTTGAACCCGTCTTAACCGAGTTTAATTATATCATATGCACCTGGCCGCATTCCATATCCTTCTATGCACTCCAGTTTGTCAGAGAGTCGATTATATTCTCCTTTTTCATTTTCGAGCTGGAGTAAAGCATGGTAATAAAGACAATTGCAAGTACTGACACTACCGCTACTATATAACTGTTCCAAGGCAATGTAAAGGAAAATTGGAAACCATCACTCATAGCCCTGTAGAGAAGATAGTTTATTCCCAAGCTGATGGGCAGTCCAAAAGATAAAGCCTTAATCCCGTAAAACACACTCTCATACCGGATCATCCGATTAAACCCTTTCGGGGTCATGCCCACCGACTTGAGCATGGCGAATTCTCGGCGGCGCAAGGCAATGCTGGTAGTGATGGTGTTTATGATATTGGCGATGCAAATCCCGGTAATCAAGAGGATAAACCCGGTGATAAAAACCGTCAATAACAGTTTGGACTGCTTTTCTTCCTGAGCTGCCTGGGCCTGGTTGTAGATGTGAAAATCGCCTGCATCGCACTGGTGCATTGACCGAATCTTTTCTTCCAGCAAGCCCGGTTCCGAGGTGTTGATGTACAGCGTCCCCGTATATCGCTGTTCCTCATCAGGAAGTCCAGCAAGCAATTGATCAAACATCGTCTCCGAAACAAACAGCGACAGTGACAGTGGGTCAGTCCAAACAGAAGAACCCATGGGCGCTTCCGTTGTCACCCCGGCGAGGGTAATTTCTTGGATGAAGGATATTTCTTGGTCACGTTCCCCGAAAGAACTGGAAAGATCAACTGTCAACTCAGTTCCTGCCGGGGCTTTGATCACTTCACTCTCGACATAACCACCTTGCCAGGGCATTCTAAACTGGTTTAAAGCTATTGCCGCGGGCTTCCCGGAAGTAAAAGCATCCATTCCTACCCCCGCAGCCCGGGCTAAGTCCGCAAAAGCTTTCTCATCCAGGGACTTGAGCATGATGTAATAATTGTATTCCTCTTTGGGATCCCCCCATTTATTGATGAGAAAATCACTGGCCATCTCCGCCGGGACCTGCATGTACCCATAACAAGATTGCTCGTAGCTATATTCCTCAACTTGTTTGAGGCTAATAACCTGAGCGAAAAAATCTCTTTCCTCTTTAGACATCCCACGCTGAGCAATTTCCATGTCACAATTAAGGCCTGGGGTATACATATTGCTGCCTACGGTTACATAAGTCGCGTAGGCGGATACCGTCAGGAACAGGACAATGCTCACCGTCAGGGAAACCACCGTCGCCCGGAAACGGCTGCGGTTGCGCTTGAGATTTTTCAGCGCTAGTGTAGCCTCGAAACCGAAGAGCAGCCTGGTCAGCCAGGAGGTGCGCACTGCCCTGCGGGTGAGCTTCACATCCCGGGACTGGCGGATAGCGGCAATGGGCGCAATCTTCGCTGCCCGCCTGGCAGGAATCCAGGCGGAGATAAAAATGGTCAGCATAGAAAATAAGATGGCAATGACTATAGCCAGGGGCGACACTATCAGGCGCAGTTGAGCCGAGCTCTGGACTAAATTGGCGAGGATCGGTCCGACAAAGGAAAAGGTAATGCCCATGCCCACAGTTCCCGCGAGCACCCCAAGGGGTATGCCAGCCAATCCGATGATCAAACCTTCAAAAAAAACCGACCTACGTTTTTGCTTGCTGGTTGCCCCCACACTGGCCAGCATCCCCAGCTGACGGGAGCGCTCAGAAATCGAAATGGCAAAAGCATTGTAAATTAAAGAAATAGAACCGATCATGATAATAGCAATGGCGATGAGGGCAAAGGTAGTGAGAATATTGCTAAACACTTCACTGCCAGTAACTCCATATAGAGTGAGCAAAGTATCATTGTACCTGACAAGGTAAAAAACACCCGAATCTTCTTCAACATAATCCGGAGACTCAGCCTGCGCAGCCAGTTCCTGGCCAAGCTCATAGACCGACCGGTTTATTTTTTTGAACCTGACCCGGACATCCAAAGGGCCTGTTGTCGCGGAGTTCCGGTCAAAACAGGTGATTACAGTGTATCCCGGAGCAGAATAGGGTTCGAACCAAGGCCGGGCAACAATCCCCACAACAGTAAATTCCCGGGTAAATTCTGGCTGAAGGGTCTCACCATCTCCATCGGCGTCGGCCTTACTAAAGGGATTGTCCTGGCCCAAGGGGTAACCGTCAGAATAACGCTGGCCGATGGCTAGGTCCAGCTTATCCCCTACTTTAATTTCCACTCCGCCGTTGTAGCGGATATGCTCGGAGACAACCACCTCATTCTCCTGCTTAGGCAAGCGTCCGTCCACAAGCTCCAAAGCTAATTCAGCTATGCTTGCTTTATCGAATTCCTGAATAAACATATAGGGCTTATACTCATTAGCGCTTCCCATTAGCTCTGCATAGCCCAGATTGCGGGCAAACAATGCTTGTTCAATTGCTTCAGACTTCAGGAACACATCCGCTTTCGCAGCATCAATATCCTGAAATTTGGCATGCCAGTTTCCCCTGTCATTAATGGTATCTTGAATGAGCATATCCTGAGCGGAAGCAACAAAAGTTGTAACTGCAGTAACCATGGAAACAGACAAAATCACCCCGATAATAGTCACCAATGTCCGTTTCTTGTTTAAGAGCAAATGCCGCAGGGTCAGTTTATTAACAACATTCATCGCCGGATATCCCCTTCAATCCGCCCGTCAGCCATAGTTATAATGCGATCGGCCTGGAGGGCGATATTTTGGTCATGGGTGATTACCAGCAATGTCTGATTATACTTCTTGTTGGAAAGCTTGAGGAGCTCAATAATCTCGGTGCTATTCTTGCTGTCCAGATTGCCCGTGGGCTCATCGGCCAGTACCAGCGCCGGATTGTTGATCAACGCCCTGCCGATGGACACCCGCTGCTGCTGGCCGCCGGAAAGCTGGTTGGGCAGGTAACCCAGCCGGTCCCCCAGGCCCAAAATACCAATAATCTCGGACAATCGGCTCTTATCCACCTTGCGTTCATCCAGAAGCAAGGGCAGGGTAATATTCTCCTCCACGTTCAGCACCGGGATCAAATTATAAAACTGATAGATCAGCCCCACCTGCCGGCGCCGGAAGATGGCGAGCTTGGTCTCGTTCAGCTTGTAGATATCAATGCCATCGATAAACACCTGCCCTGAACTGGGCCGGTCCACTCCGCCCAAAATATGGAGCAAAGTAGATTTACCCGAGCCTGAGGGGCCTACAATGGCCACGAACTCGCCCTTCTCCACAGATAAGGACACGTCATCCAGGGCCCGTACCGCTGTTTCGCCGCTGCCATAAACCTTGGCTAAATTCTCTACCCGTAAAATCTCCATGTCTTTTACCTCCTTGTTTATGGCTTCAGTGTATACCCTTGAGATGACTGCCCGGTGACAAAAGAGGTGACAATTTCGTCACAGACCTACCGGTAAAACCGAAGCATAAACCTGCTGCCCTTGGAATCGCTGCGCACATCGATGCTGCCGCCCTGAGCGGCCACAATTCCCTTGGCCATGGCAAGGCCGATGCCGATGCTGTCATCCCCGGCATTCTTTCCCCGGTAAAAGCGGTTAAAGATATAGGGCAGATCCGCCTGATCTATCCCGCCGCCATTATCTTCAACAATTAATTCGGTATACAGGGGATAGTCCACAGCACTGATGCGGATTTCCCCGCCGGCAGGCGTATGCTCGACGCAATTCTTTAAGATATTGACCAGGGCCTCCGCTGTCCAGTTCAGGTCGCAAACGAACTCAAAGCCAGGACAATCCAGCGTCAGTTTCTGGCCCTTTAGCTCCATGACAATCAGCAGGGGCTCACAGGCAGCGGCAATAACCTCCTTAGCGGTAACTTTATCCTTCCTGAACTCCAGCGCCCCGGCGTCCAGCTTAGAGAGTTTGAGCAGACAAGTAAGCAGCCATTGAATGCGCTCCAGCTGGGAGCGCAGCCGGTCGGTAAACTCCACCCGCTTAGCCTCAGGCAATTCCCCGCATAAAAGATCCGTCATCACAAACATCGAGGTCAGCGGAGTCTTGAGCTGGTGGGATATATCCGAAAGGGCGTCAGCCAGGTTGCCCTTCTCCCGGCGCAAGGCCGCAGCCTGCTCATTGAGCATCACAGTCACTTTATAAATTTCGCTCTTCAATATTGAGAGCTCCCCTTCGGCATTATCCCGAATATCCAGGCCGTAGTCTCCCTCCACCACCCGCAGCAGGTAGTCGGAGAGCCTGTCCAGCTCCCGGTAACGCCACCAGGCAAAAAGCAGAAATACCAAGATCAAAACCAGCGACACCGCCCCGACAATTCCGGCAACAACCGCCGAAACGAATAAGCCGCCAATAACCCCGACGGCAGCTATCAGGAGCATTATCCCAAGGGCAACAAAGACCTCACGATTTCTTAATATCCGCATCATTTCACCCACCTGCCCTGTAGCCCAGTCCACGCACGGTCTGGATTAGCGCCGGCCGCTGGGGGTCAGCTTCAATCTTATCCCGCAAGCGCTTGATATACACAGTGAGGGTATTGTCGTTGACATAATCCCCAGCCACATCCCAGATTCCCTCCAGCAGCTGAGTGCGAGAAAGGACCTGGCCTTCATTGTTAGCAAAGGTTAAAAGCAAGCGATACTCCAGGGACGTAAGCTGAATCTCTGCCCCATTTTTATAGACCTTGGCCTGGGCAGTATTGATATCAACATCCCCTAGAGCAATCTCCGACTGAGTCCGCAAACCAGAACCGTCATCGGTCTTGCCGCAACGACGCAGCACTGTCTTAATCCGGGAAACCAGCTCCCGGATGCGAAAGGGCTTGGTGATATAATCATCGGCGCCCATATCCAACCCCATTACCACATTGACCTCGTCATCACAGGCGGTAAGAAAGATTACAGGCACATCAGAATTTGCCCGCACCGCTTTGCAGACATCATAACCGCTGCCGTCAGGCAACCCTAGATCCAGGATAATGAGGTCAAAATTTTGAATTCCCAGGGCAGACAGCGCGGAACGGACGTCATGGCAAACAGTAACGGCAAAACCGTCCTGGGACAAGGAATATTCCAACCCAAGAGCAATTGTCTTGTCATCTTCAACCAGCAATATTTTTTGCATCTAATCACCACCCTCATTATACCACTGACTGCATAAGCATTAGGTGACTATATTGTCACGTAATTAAAGGCGTTATCCACCCTCAAAAAAAGGCCAGCAGCCTCAGCAAAATATCTGAAGCAGCTGGCCCATAAGAAACGGCGCATGAAAGGTCCGAAGAGGGACAAAGCCATACAGCCTATGAAAACCCACGCCCTAAAAGTTACGGAAACTTATAGAAATAACAGTAATACTCCCCCTTGCTGTTCATCGCCATGACTTCAACGCGCTGGTCATCAAGCCAGCCATAACCAATTTCGGTTCTCACTTCGTACCCTTGCCGAGGAAGAATCGTTAATTTCCCGTCGCGAATGTTATACACGGCGAATTCTTTATATCCCATCTCTTCAATGCTGTCATCACGCTTGGCAAATAGAATGCGGGAGTTGTCAGGGCTAAGGACGCTACTTGTACCGCTAATATAACAGTAATCCGCAACCAACGTTTCTTGCCCGGTCTTTAAAGAAACTACATACGTTGCACCGGTGTCTTCAATGCGCAAAGCATACGTCCCAAATAGGTACTCTATTTCACTGTCATCGGTGAAAACAAGTGTATAGTTGCCGGTATCCAGCTCGTAGCTCCAGGCGGTGCCATCCTCAGAGGAGCAGTACACCGTTTTGTCATCCAGGAATTTACATGCTTCTACCTCGTTTTCAAACAAATCGTCTGCCAAAACAAGGCTACCCTCATTGATATTGCAGAGATAGTATTCATCTTCAGAGGACCGGATGACAGCCCAGGCGAGATCTTCTGAGACATCGATATTATGGATTTTGGCTATTTTTTCGAGAGAGCAACTTTTAAGGAAATCAGTTATTTCCCCCGTCGACATATCCAGCAGCAATTTGTATTCGGTGTACTCCCGCTGGCGGTTACTGCTCAAGGTCAGTAATAGGGTATCCGGGCGACCGCTACAGGAATGCACGCAAGTGCAATAGAATCCATCGGGAGTCTCTGTGTAGAGGGGGAGCGCAAGTAGCTTCCCCTGTGATAGTAGACAGTAGTTAAACTCTATAGGGCAAGTTTTACCGGCGTAAAGGATTTCTTTATAAAAGTGTTCGGTTTGAAGCTTAGCTAGTTCTTTTTCCCCCACCTCGTAAAAATCCGGCTTGTCTTCTTCAGGGGAAATAATTATCGTGCCTGCCCAGGTATGACAATAACGGTGCATGGAGACATAGAGGGCCTCGACACCATTTTTGCAGTCGACCCACAATGTATCAAACGGGGCTGTGAAATCCGCATCCCCGGGAATCTGTTCAGCTGTTTCCTGCGGGGACCCCGGTTGCTCAGGAGTAGCAGTGCAGGCTCCGGCAGAGAAGGCAAAAAGTAAAAGGCAAACGCAAGAAAAGAAGCGCAAGATACGTCCTGATGACCCGAATATCACTTTCTTGTGGCGTGCGCCCGGGATAATGAGCCCCACTTTTTTTTGATGATTATTTGTATGCATTACCTTGCTCCTCCTTGATTGATAGGCTTTTGAAAAAGGTATACTGACGGGATAGGATAGCAGCTAGTCACTACGGTACAGTATTGTTTAAAATTTACATTCGGTTTAATTACACCCTTTTAACTAAATAAAATTAATGGTTTCCGGATTGCTCCAAGGCGCGGAGTTCGGTGAACCAACCGGCGAATCAAAGCTACTTATACCAACTCTGTCGCTGTAAACTGAAACTTCTTCCCTAGGCGGAATAGCCATGTCCAACAGCTTTGGGGCACCCTGCTCATATCCAGTGACAAACAAGGCATAGTTTTGACCAGTAGAAAAATAATTGGAGTCGGAATGAACAGCCAGATCCCAATGTACAAGCCAGTAATTCACATCAGCAAAAGCAGAATATTGTTCGTGATTAATATCCGAAAACAACGGAATCCCGCTTATATGTTCAACTTCAATTAGCTTGATTCTATCAATATTGTAAACCCCATAATGGGACTTAGAATTGACCGGGTTACTGAAAAATTGCTGGTATTCCTCCTGCCAATTAGAAGAAAATAGGGGGGCGATGTCCTGGTAATTACAACAGTTTACTGCATTAATGTACTGTTCTATTAAAGCATCTCCTTCGTTTGTGGTTGTACTGGGCAGCCCTGCCGCGAGTGTTGAAGCCGAACAAAGCATAAACAGCAAAATTAGCACTGCAACTAATTTATTACCCTTTCCCATCTGGCCTCAGTAATATATCTGATCCCTTTGCTGTCCAGCGGGTATTCCACCTGACATTTTCCGCTCAAAAGCCAAAATGAAGAGAAAAGCATATCTGGCAACCAGCAGACCCCCTTGATTTATACTTCAACCAATATGAAAAGCCTTTTAGGGGATAATAAGTACACACGGTTTTCGAGGAGGAAATGAACTTGCCTGATATCAACATCAACTGTCATCCCTGCCTGACAGAGGAACATCTGCTTCAACTGCATGCAGCCTTAATGAACGAAGAACCGGGAAGCAAATTCTCAATGAGCATCAACAATGATGACCACCTGTGCGTGCCGAGAATACTAAACCTAATAAGCGAATCTGACTGGGATGGAAATGCTGAACCTATGCAAGACATAATCCTCATTTCCGCTCAGCGAAAAAAATTAACACGACAACAGGGATGAACCCTTCGCATCTGAAACAGACCCTTTTTGCGTTTTATTAACCAACCCACCGGCCTACTCTCTTCTCATCAAGCATCAAGAAAAACCGGGAAGGCCTTGGCCTTTTTGTTGCACAATTTTAGTTAATTGTATTTTCCGTATCCAAAAAGCCGGGGATGGAAGAAGGAAAAGATGACGTACTCAATACCGGAGACCATTAAGGGCAAGCCAATCAGCAAGGAAATGGACAAGCTGAGAATCAGCGGGTGTAAGAGCAAGATAATGCCTCCCGCCAAAAGCAGTAAGCTGAAAATAATACAAATAACATAAATGCCTTTGCCCGCCGGCTTGACGAAGTTGGAGTTAATCAAATTGTTGATCCCATCTGCGATAAACCAGATAGCAACCAAATACGCAAAAACCCGGGCGGCTAAATCCGGCCATGCCAGGAAAACAATGCCGATGGCCACAAGCAAAATTCCGATGATAAGGCTCATTACCAGCTTGAATGAAGTCAGTTCCTTAAATCTGTAGTAGGCAACGATTAACATGATGCCACGGGCGATTGCAATGATGCTAAACAAAATTGTCAGGGTCAAGATAGTGGTGGCAGGATTCCTTAAAACAAAAATGCTGATTACGATTAAAGTGATGCCAACAAAAAGTGCAACCCAGTTGAATTTGCCGGTCCTTTCCATATTAGCAACCCCTTTCATAATAATCTGAGTTAATTTCCTAATGCTATATTCCTCTTTCTACCAGCGTTTTCCTGCAATAATAAAAAACTGCTAGTGCGACAGTCCGAGTCCGTCCCAATGCCGCACTAGCAAATACCTGATATAATCAGGGTAAATTGCGGTCAGGAGATGATTAAACTGAAAAGTAGGTTTAACTTAGCCAAAGAAGAAAAAGAGCAAATAATTGCAGATATTAAAGGGTTTTTCCTGAAGCAACGGGATGAGGAAATTGGCGACCTGGGGGCAATGCTCCTCCTGGATTTCATTACAGAAAAGCTGGCTCCATTTTTCTATAACCGTGGCATCAACGCTGCTAAGGCCATGCTGGCCCAAAAATTAGAGGACCTTCATGAACTGGAAATCTGGAATTAAATATCTGTAATTTCAATTTTTTAGACTCTTGATTACGGTTGTGAACACTTGACACCAGTTGCGCGCTTTGGTACATTTGGTGTGGAGGTGTTTGCAATGGCCAGAAACAAAAACCTGGTTTCTGTTTATACTGTTGCCGAAGCTCTTGACCTCCCGGTTGAAACAATAATGGATTACACCAGGCGAAATGTCTTGCCCTGTATCAAGACTGGCAATCAGATCAATTACAGCCTTCCTGATGTCCTGGTGGCTTTGGCAGGGTCTGCTCTGGTAGAGGATTCTGTAAACTATGTATTTAAACCTTTTACCTATAGGGATTATCTAAAATTGCCGGAAGAACCGGGATACCGCTTTGAAGTCTTGAATGGGCAATTAATTAAGGACCCTTCGCCTACTGTCAGACACCAACGGATTATCGGAAGACTCTATCTGTTGCTGGCAAACCACTTTAGGCACACAAAGGGTGAAATATTCCTCTCGCCCTTAGATGTGACTTTTGGCGAGCTAACCGTCGTCCAGCCGGATATCCTTTATGTCTCTGGAGAGCAAATGAGTATTATCAAAAAAAAGCGAATTGATGGAGCACCCACCCTGGCTGTTGAAGTGATCTCAGCATCTAGTCGCCGCAAAGACAGAATCCATAAAATGCAGATTTACCTTCAGGCTGGAGTCAGGCATTATTGGCTTGTAGACCCAGCCGAAAAGACCTTTGACTGCTTTATCCTGCAGGATCATGGATATGTTCCGGCAGCAACAGGTTCTGATGATGATACTATTATCCATCCTCAAGTCCCAGGCCTGGCAATCCCGCTAGACACATTGTGGTAACCAGCCTAACTTGCGACACCCAGGAACAGACCCTTACTGTCCAACTTTTTTATTCCATCGCCCCACTCCCGCTATCCTACAGTCTTATAGTCCTTTACCAGTAAATAATCAATGACAGCATTCCTGACTTGGGCCAGGGGGATTTACGCAAAAAGCTGAAAGCTATGGCAACAAGAGAGTCTCCCGATTATTTGGGGGACTCTGCTTTAATCGGTTGTGGTATTATAAAAGAAGCAGCAAAATATAAATAGGAGGCTTTAATCGTGGAAAGAGAAAAGTTGTTGCGGTTGGCCACAGAGTTGATTGCTCAACATACTGGCCAAAAACGACCGGTGGCAGGCCAACCGACAAACAACTGGGTGTTCAGGACAACAGACGCGGAAGCTCCACTGCTGGTTAGATTTATCCCCGCAAACCAGAAACGAAGAATGGAGACAGAATTAGCGCTTTCAAAGTATATCAGCAGTCAGGCTGGAGTTCCTATTCCCCGAATCTTGGCACAGGGAACAAAAGAAGGCCAGCATTTCTTGCTCCGGGAAGTGATTCCAGGAATTACTTTGAGACAGGCCCTGAGTGAGAACGCCAACCCAAAACCCTTATTCCTTCAGGCTGGAGAAACTCTGGCCCAGTTCCATAGCTTCAGTTTTGCAGCAAAGGGATTGTTCAACCCTGATTTGTCCATTGATGAAAATGTAGACCTGTTTAACCAGGCAGAGTATGAAGGTTTCCTGACTGTTCTCCAGGCCAAGAAACAGCTTTCAGATAAAGAATACTATGCCTTGAGAAATATCAGGGTAAACGATTATTACGATATCAGTGAGAATGTTCTTTGCCACTGTGACTATAGCCTGGATAATATCTTGGTCCAAAATTGCCGCATAGTCGGCATTCTGGATTTTGAATACAGCTGCTCAGCGCCATTCATGGATGACCTGGCTGCTTTTGACCTTTTTGCCTCCCTGAATGGTTATGGCAAGTACCTGGATTGCTTCTATGCGGGTTATACACAATTCAGGCCCATATCCGACTTCTACTTTTCTGGACTAAACTTCTATAAGTTTTACCGCCTGATTTCCATGCTCTCTTATCAGCTTGGCGCCGACCGCTTTCACGGCCCCTTCCTGGAACAGATGAAACAGGAGCTGGCAAGAACGAAGCCGGAGTTTTGCGCATAGCCAGGACGGTAAAGAAGGTGTAAGTATGCTTGAAATCATTGCCACATCAGTTGAGGATGCCATAGTAATTGAGAAGGGCGGCGCTGACCGCATTGAATTGGTGTCTGCCCTTTCCGAAGGGGGATTAACCCCCAGTTATGGTCTGGTGCATCGAGTAATAGGCGCAGTTAATATTCCGGTGAATGTTATGATTCGGCCCCACAGCATGAGCTTTGTGTACAGCGATGAAGATTTGTTGTGCATGCTTGAAGATATTAAACAAGCTAAAGCCCTTGGGGCAAATGGGGTTGTTTTCGGCATGCTGGATTCCCAAGGCAATATTGCGATCCCTCAGCTCGAGATGCTCTTAGGGCATTGCCAAGGGCTGGAAGTAACTTTTCACCGGGCCATTGACCAGGCAAAGGATATCCTTGCAGCCACAGAGCTGCTAGCCTCAATGCCCATTCACAGGGTCCTGTCTTCAGGGGGACCCGGACAGGCCCAGTCTAATCTGGCAATCCTGAGGCAGATGAGGGACATTTTTGATAAGCCTGGGAAAAGATTGCTGGCAGGCAGCGGGGTCAACCTGGAGAATTGCCAGGCCATTCTCCAGGTCGCCCATGAACTGCATGTGGGCACCAGCGTCCGCAATAATTTTTCTGCCTTTGAAAGCATTAACTTGGAAGCAGTAAAGGAAATGGTTCAGGCTTATAAAAACGCAAAAGGCGATTAAACACAATCGCCTTTTTTGCTTGCTCGGATTTTAACTGCTAATTCCATTTTTGTACTCTGAATATCCCATTAGCACTACCCAAACATAGGCTAGGGTTTTCGGAATCATCAGCACGCCGATGATTGGCAGCGTATCAGACCAAAGCACAACGGGAATATAAAGGGCAAAAGACAGCAGGATGGCCTGCCACATATATTTGAAGGCACGGTCATTTTGCGCTTTTGCTTGGCTGTAAAAAAAGCTGATGATGATAATGCCCATGAGCGCAAAGGGCAGATTGCGATAAATGCCCCAGGAAACAGGTGCATTATAGCTTAACCACTGGTTCTGCGGGAACAAACAGAGGGCAATCCGGATAATTGCCAGTCCATAAATAGCATACGTGAGGCCTTTTCTGTTGCTGATTTTATATCTTTGACGCCAGATATGGTACAGAAGCAGGTAGAAAATCGTCATGGTAATTGAGGTAATGAGTTTGCCGACACCTAAAGCAGCCGCATTGGCCTTCAGCCCTGTTGTCCACCCAGTGACTTAACTACAAATTCAGCAACTCCGAGTTGCACTAGCTAGCTGTAGAGTTGCCCCTATACAGAATCATTATCTATCCCCAGCGGTTTTTCGTGCAATTGGAACATTCTTGTATGGACCTGGACTTTTTTTATGACTCATAATCCTTCCCTCAGTCCGGTTAATCTTAACATAGCGGTCAGTGCGAGGGTTCTTAACCTGAACAACAGCATGTTTCGAAGCCATAACCAGCCTTCCTCCTAACTAAAAAATCAAACTTACAGCGAGGCAAATTCCTTAACTGACCAGCAGATAAAATATAACATTAATAGCTAAAAACATCACTATCTATACTATACATTTATTTCCCATAAACAACATGGATTGAAACTATGTTCCTTATCCCGGACATTAAACCCGCATCCAATCCACCCTCCCCTGTTCGCTTTGGTTATCTAATCTCAATCAAGAATAACTTAGTAGACTATCTGGCTTTCAGTAATGTAATAGCTGCCGTCGGGAAGCACAGAAAAGATATATCTTCTTAGGGGCAGTTGCGCTAACCGCTCTTGATTAAACACGGCTTCGAGTTCATCCCAGTCATATCTTCCCAGAACTGTGCCGTTGTCATCTTCGACAATGCATTTGTCTTCTTCGTTCCAATCAAGTATCCGAGTCAGGTGGACAGCATTGACAATATATTTGCCCGTCTCTTCCCGGCAGTCGATAATGAAAGTCATAGCTGCGCTGTCTAAACCCATGGGGATAATCTCATATTCAGCCCTGTCAGCGTTCCACCAAGCCAAGTAGTTTTCTTCATGTTCCAGCTGAAGGCCGGGGCCAAAAATAGCTGTGGCGGCATCCTCAACTTCTTCGGCGCTGATTACATACTTCTCCACTCCGGTATATCTTTGCACCCAATTAATCAGCAGGATCAGCACAATCTCATTATCCAGTTTATCGGAATTGGTAAATTGGGGAAGCAGGAACGGGTAGCTAAAGTTCTTGACCAGTTCAGCGGCCTGTTGGGCGCCATTTCTATTAAAAGTAAGGACAACCTCTCGTTCAATTGGGCCAAATGCTGCCGAAACTCTCAACTCACCTTGAGAATCCATACTGACTTTCGCGCTGCCATCGGCTTGGGCATGCAATTGTCCCATATCGGGGACGCTCCACTGGGGACTAAGCAACACCTCGATGCCTTGGCTGGCATACAGCAACTGCAAATCCGCCCATTCACCGCTGAAAAACTGTTCTTTATCGGTAACAATGGAAATACCCGCCGCCAATTCCTGATATAAGCTTGTCAGGACATCATCACCAAGGGTTTGATGGCACTGCTCAATACAAGCAAAAACATCGGCAAAATCTTCCCTGGCAAGCTTGACCTCACATAACAGCTGCCAGGCATCAACTACTGCTGGTTTGCCTTTGATTATTTCTTCTAAAACATCTTCAGCTTCTTCGTACCGATAGAGAGCTATCAATGACCTGGCATGGCCAAGCCTGGCCTCGGTATTATCATCATCAATGTTCAGGGCTTTTTCAAATGCGTCCAAAGCCTGTATGAACTGGCCTGCAGCCAAGTAATCAGTGCCCAGGTCCAGTTGCTTTTTCAGCTGAAAGTGGTGCAAAGCCACGAAGCCGCTGCCAGCCGCCAGCAATAGCAAAAGAACAATGCCAATGACCAGGAATTTTCTGCCCCCGACTTTTCTTGATACATCTGTATCACTGAGCAGGATAAAACCACAGTCAGGGCAATTGACTTCCCCATCAGCGATTATAGCATTGCACTCCGGACACCTCATCAAAGTAAATCCCTCCCATATAATATCTGCTCTCAGACAAAATCTCAGTTAATTCCTGCATATCTGATTATACCATACTTTCACAGAGTGAAATATGCTAGCCGGAACTAGCCTTTCATCTTTGCCATGTATCGCTTATAATAGTAATAAATATGCACAGACATAACGGAAGGAGCGTATGTACTGGCATAAAAAAAAGCGATTACTATCGCTGGCTCGGATTCCAGCGGCGATGCAGGCATTGAATCTGCTTAACAACATTTCATGCATATGGTGTCATTGAGGCATATGCAGGGATTTTCAAATATTGACATTGCATTCTATTCGGAAAGGGGTACGGAAATGACCGTCAAAATCATTACTGACAGCGCCTGTGATTTACCCGATAACTTGATAGAGGAAAATGATATTGAGGTAATTCCTCTCTTGGTCCAGCTGGATGGCAAAGAATTGGTCGACGGCAAGGATATCTGCCCAGAGCAGGTTTACGCGGCAATCCGGGAAGGCAAAACACCTCGCACCAGCCAGACCCCGGCCCAGATATTTATCCAGGTGTTTCAAAAGTTCATCGATTTGGGCAGACAATGTATTTATATTGCCTTTTCCTCCAAGCTTTCGGGAACATGCCAGACAGGAATGATGGTGGCCCAGGATCTAAATGAGCAGAACTCGGAACCTTGTATAGAAGTTGTTGACACCCTTTGCGGCTCCATGGGCCAGGGCCTGCTGGTGCTGGAAGCAGCCAAGCTGGCCAAAGACGGAAAGCCGGTTCCTGAAATTGCTGACAGGATAAAGCGGCAAGCTCCCCATATGGAACACATCTTTACCGTTGATGATCTGGATTATCTTTATCGGGGCGGCAGAGTCAGCAGGACCAGCGCTTTCGTTGGCAGCCTCCTGAAAATCAAGCCCTTGCTTCATGTCAAAGAAGGCCTGATGGTCCCCTTCCAAAAAGTGCGGGGCAAAAACAAGGCGATCATGAGGCTGGTTGAGATCATGGGCGAAAAATGTTCAAAACTGGGTCAAACTATTGGCATCAGCCACGCTGATGATCCTGAAGCTGCCATGCTCTTAAAAAACTTGATTGAAAAGACGTTTGGCTTTAAAGATATTGTCGTCAATGTGGTTGGCAGCGTCCTTGGCTGTCATATAGGATTGGGCGGTGTGGCCGTCTTTTTCCTCAACAACTCCTACCAGCCTGCATAAGCTGTCTGCTTTATTGCTGCTTATCTCAAATACAAATTGGAGGTGAGAGAATGCTTATCCACGAACTGAAGATTATTCGGCAGGCCCTGTTGAATGAGCAGGAAGGCTATGATTTCTATACCCTTGCCGGCAACCAGGCGGAAAGCCAGGAAGCGAAGGAAGCCTTTTCCCAGCTGGCTGCAGAAGAGCAAAAGCATATTGAATGGCTCCGGGAAATGTATAAGCAGCTTGCGGCCAATAACCCTGATGGATTTGACTTCTCCAAGATTGCTGATCCGCCGGCTCCGGGGCTTTATACCAAAAAGAACATAGGCAGGGAAAGCGGATCTCTGGCGGTGTCGGTGTTCGGCATTGGGGTCAACATGGAAAAGGCGGCTATAGACTTCTACACCGCTGCCGCAGAACAATCCCAGCTCCCCGCTGCCAAGAGGCTGTACAACAACCTGATTATGTGGGAAAATCAGCATTTGGAAAAATTCCTTTCTGAGTATGAGTCCCTGAAAGAAGATTGGTGGGAAAGGCAGGGCTTTAGTCCTGCGTGATATCTTGACAGACTGCCTCGGCAGTCTGTTTTTTTGCCCAAAAAAAGGCTGCCCATGGACAGCCATTGTTTATATGCATTCCTGCTTGTTGGCGATTCCCGAAGGAACATGACCTGTGGGCACTTTGCCCGCTGCCGACAGACAGTAACTCTGCTGATCATCAAAGAAGATATGAGGGCGGAATTTAGCGAGAATGGGTTCCTTGTCCAGACCACCCAGGAAAAAGGCCTCATCCACGGTGACGCCCCAGGAACGCAAGGTATTGATGGCCCGCTTGTGGGAAGGGGCCTGCCTGGCCGTGACCAGGGCAATGCGAATTGGCTGTTCCCCCCTGGCCTGGTACATGGTCTGCAATCTGTTCAGGGCTTCAAGAAAGCCCTTAAAGGGGCCTGGCATCAGGGGAACATCGCTCTTTTCCACCTCGTGGCGCGTAAAGTCCTCCAGACCCTTTGTCTTGTATACAATCTCTGCCTCATCGCTAAACAACACTGCATCTCCGTCAAAGGCGATGCGAATCTCCGGCGAATCATCATCTTCATATTCCGGTCCTGTCAGCAAAGTAGCGCTGGCCTTCCCATGCTGCAGCGCAACACTGACATCATCGGGATTGGCAGACAAAAACAGATCTGCCTGAAAGGCAGGCAGGTAGTTAAAAGGCGATCGGCTGCAGGTAAAGGCTGCCCTGGTGATATTCAGCTTGTGGTGCTGGATTGAGTTAAACACCCTGAGGCCGGTGTTGGCGTCATTTCGAGAAATGAGGATGACCTCCACAGCCTCCTTGCCCGTTAATGGATCTCTAAGGGCCAAGAGTCTCCGGATCAGCGGAAAGGCCACCCCAGGCAGCAGGGGCTCATTCTCATGCTCTATCTGGTACTCAGTGTACCGCTCCAGGCCTTCTTCTTCAAAGACCCGGTTGCTCTCCTCGAGATCAAAAAGAGCCCGGGAAGATATGGCGATTACTAATTTGTCATCTAAGGTCTGCGGCATTGCTCCACCCCCCTTTCTATTGATAGTATCATAATCCTATGTCATTTGAAGAGCAATTTCTCCTGAGGGAGCAGTCTCCGCTCCCCTACATAAAACAAGGCTGCTTTGCCAGCAGCCTTGTTAGAATCAGATGAGACTTTCGCCACATTCTCCGCAGAATCTGGTGCCGGCAGGACTGAGAGTGCCGCAGTTCTCGCATTCGATCATGCTGAGATTGGCTCCGCAGTTGTTGCAAAACTTGCCTTCCCCTGAGGGCTTGCCGCATTTGGGGCATAGGGTAGTGCGGCTGTCAATTTTGCCTGTGAAGACCCGGGTCTCTTCTGCTCTTTCCCGGATTTCATCCATCATTCTGCTGGCCCGGGCGGCAACGACCTCGACATTTTCCCGGGGAGCGTCTTCGACACAGAGGCCGGCTTGCTCGTTCCAATCGTTTTCGCACACATAGCGCCGGCATTTGGGGCAGCGGATAAAGTGACCCTTGGCCTCATTCTGTGCCAGTTCAAAGGCCTTCTCGTATTCCTTATGCCATTCGGGGGTCATGCCCTCGTGCCGCTCACTGAGAACATCTGCTCCCCGCTCCAGGCCTCCCCCCAGGCTATATTGACCGGTCAGGTTGGTGGCGGCGCCAATCAGGCCGCCAAGCCCTCGGAGCAATTTTCCTTTCTTGTATGTACTAGAAGGAATAAATTTGCTCTTGTAGCCTTCATGACAGAGATCGCAATAGAAAGTGAATTGAAAGCCTGCCTCGGTGCTGTTATCTTCATAATTGCTGGTAAAGGAATGCATGGTCATTAGTTTCTCCTCCTATCTTGTTATTTTAGCGGTGTTCCGCATTTTATACATACGTCTGCCTGGGGCTGGGAATGCTTGCATTTTTTGTTGGGACAGATTACTGTCAATGAAGTCTTGCAGTGAACACAGGCAGCCTCCAGGGGGGTCTTTTTTCCACAAGCGGTGCAGGTGACTTGCAGCTGCTGACCACAATGGCTGCAGGCTAGCCAGTTTTTTTCTACAGGGCTCCTGCACTGGGGGCAGCGCAGAGGACCAGCAGGGTCAGCCTTGCCGCAAAAAGGACAGACTCTGGCGTCATTGGGGACCAGCTCATCGCAGTAGCGGCAGGGATGTTTATAACCTACCATTGCTCAACCTCCATTCTCGGTTTCTTCCGATATTTCTTCGGGGGTATCCAGATCGCTTTTGACCCAAACTTTCTTGTCGTCGGCGGTGGTCAGATTAAACTTAAGCAAATCCTTGACATCCTGTTGCCATTGCTCCGGCTCCCGGTGAAACACTCTGCCGGCAAAGCGCTCCCTCAGCATTTGCAGCTCAGGGATTCTGTTTACCGCCTGCCAGTACTTTTGATATTTGGGCTGGAGCAGTCTTTCTTCGGCAAGATAAATGGGTTCCCGGCGAAAATTTATGGCCAGCATGCAGCGATTAATCTCAGTCAGCAGGCTGTCCACCTGCCCCGCCAGATCCTGGGGTTGTAATTTGGCGAAGGCTGACCTGGGAGCAATTGTAAAGAAATAGGTGGCTCTGCCGCTATCGGGGCCAGAAGAAGCTTCCATAGCGATTAGATTCCTTTCAGGAATGGGAATGAGAAACCAGATATACTCTGTGCCTGCCTGAGCCACCAGCTCTCGCTTAAAGCCGATGCATTGCTGCTTGCTGCTGGTGGCGGAGCTGAGAAACTCGTATTCCTGTTTGATGCCGGCTGAATCCAACTGCAATTCCAGGCTCTTCCAGATGCTGGGATCAATTTTGTCAAGCTCTCCCCGCTTTGCCGCCCGGCCCTCCCGCATCAGGCTGGCGGCCAGCTGAATGACATTTGCGCCCGCAGCGGGGGCCAGTTCCCGCAACAGGCCCTGGGCTTTGGCCATGAGTTCATTCATGGCCTGGGAGAGCAGCTCGGAAAAGGGCATGAACTCCCTGCCCATTTTGCGCAGGCGGTAATCCCCGGCTTCGCTCTTTATAGTCAGGGAATACCCTTCTTCAGTAACCCCGGTGACATAACTCAGAGACAAACGAATGGGCTCAGCGTATTCAGGAATTATTAAGAGAGCAGTGTCACACAGACGCAACTCACAATTGTTCAATTCAATGGCTTGCCCGTCAACCAGCTTGGTGCAAACAGCGGCGATTCCTGCCCGCCGAACCTTCTCCTGCATGAGCAAATCTGTGAGAATGAGCTCATTGCGCTGAAAGATCAGGATGCGGACAAAGTCAGAATACAGTCTGCCCAAGTGAAAGAGGCGCAATTCCCCTCCCTGTACATTGAGGATAACTTGATAGTCCTGGGCTTGCACTTGGGCAATGTCCCGGTAAGAATATGTCAATGTCCTGCCATGTTCGGGCATCAATTCCAAAGCAGCATCGGTCAGCCGGACCTGGCCCTCTCCGGCTCCAACTGGGGGAAAATCAAATTTCAGTCCACATTCCAATAGGGGCTGGGACGGTTTCCACTCCACAGAAGCCCACCTCCCAAGATTCAAATTTCATAATTGTATATTCGCCAGTTATTGAAAATAACCTTTTTCAGGAAACATTTTATTTGTATTCTTAAATTTGCACGTGAGAAAGCCCTGGCTGTTCCTTAGCCAGGGCTTAATCTATAGTTTAGGAAAGCTCCAAATCGCCAATATAGTCCTCTTTCTCATCGACAACTTTCTGTTTCCAGCGTCCAGACAAGAATAAGAAGAAGGCAAAGACGCAGGTAAGCAGGTTGCTGCCCACCATAGCAAACCAGACGGATTTCTCGGCCAGCGGGGTGAAATATTTGAAGAGGATAATCATGGGCAAGCGCAGGGCCCACAGCCTGCCGGTGGTTACAAGCATAGCCATGAGGGTGTGCCCTGAACCTTGGAAACAGCCGACAAAAGCCTGAAAAATCCCCATCAATGGAATGGACATTGAGATAAGACGCAAGTAGTAGGTCCCCTGTTCCAGCACAAGGGGATGCTGGGAAAAGATCTTGATAATGTGAGGCGCAGCAAAGAACATGGCAACTGCTCCCGCAGCCATTATGGTCACCGACAGGAAAATGCTTTCCTTGACCGCCTTGACAGCCCGGTCAATCTTATTGGCCCCCAGGTTTTGCCCAACTACGGCGGCCAGGGCAGAACCTAGGCCCATGGCCGGCATAAAGATCAGGTTGTTGATTCTGTTGCCTATGCCAAAGGCGGCCACGGTGTAATCGCCAAAGCTGAGGACAAAACTGTTCATAATCATAAAGCCAATGCCCTCAATTGACTGGCCGAAGCCCGAGGGCAGGCCGATTTTAATAATCTTGCCCATTATCTTCCTGTTAAACCGCAAGTCCCCCAAGTTTAAACGCAGACCATTGTCAGTAAAGAACAGCAAATACATGCCGACTAAAGTGCTCAAGGCTCGGGTGACTACAGTTGCCCAGGCGGCGCCTGCTATTCCCAGATCAAAGGTAAACATAAATACCGGGTCAAGGAAAACATTCAAAATAACAGAGGCCCCGGCCAGCAACATAGGAGTCAAGGTATCCCCTTGGGCCTGCTTTATGGACTGAAAGGCAAAAAAGACAAACATGGCAGGTCCCCCCAAGAACACAGCCTGCAAGTACTCCCAGCCATACTCAAGAATCAATCCCTCTGCACCTGTAGCAGCCAGCAGCTGTTTGCCAAAGAGAAGCCCCAGGATTCCCAGCACTACCGAAAAGAAAAAGGAAAAACTGACCAGTTGCCCGGCAACTTTACGGGGCTCATTTTCCCGGCCCAGGCCGACAAACTGAGAAATTATGCTGATTCCTGCTATGTTCATGCCAATACCAAGAGCGATTGCAACGCCAACCATGGGACCGATATAACTTACTGCGGCAACGGCAATATCTCCATCGGCCAGTTTGCTCACCCAAAATGTATCTGCCAATCCATAGATGGTTTGGATGGCATTGGCTGCCATGACGGGAAGCGCCAAGGACAGCAAAACAGAACGCATATTGCCATGTAGAATTTTTTCCCGGTTATTTTTCACCCACTAGCCCTCCCATCATTCTTTTCCATTGTAACACAAGAAACAACAAAATCATCCGGTGTACGAAGAAATTTTATCTGCTTATTATATATCGCCGGTGAATGAGAATATACCGGGGGAAATGGGATATAATTCCATGATGAAAGCAGGTGATTTATTATGGAAGGCTTCTTACGCATATTTACCATTATCGGGCTGTTTACCGTCCTGGGCTTTGGCCTGTACTGGGTCAGGGAATACAGAAAAAAAACCGCCAGCCTGGAAACTGTCATCGCAGGACTGACGGATTGCAACAGCGAAATGAAGCGAACATTGCTGGCCGGACTAATAAAACGCTTTGGCCCTATTCAGTCTTCTGAGGGCGAAGAAACTCCCCTGGACTTTGAACGCTTTGTAGCGAAAATCATGCGCATGAGCTATGGGGGCAAGACTTCAGTCACCAAGGCCAGCGGCGATTTTGGCGTGGATATCGAACACCGCCAGGGGAAAAATCTGCACCTGGGCCAGGTCAAATGCTATGATGAAGGCAATTTTGTAGGCTATGAGCCCGTAGCGATTATTCATTCCCAAATGGTGAAACAAGAAGCTGCCGGCGGTTTTGTCGTTACCACCTCGGATTTTTCCAGCAATGCAAGAAAATATGCCCAAGACCTGAATATCGATTTGATTGATGGCAATATGCTGATTGAATTGTGGACATATTCCATGGCCAAAAACAAACATAAGCAGAAGCCGGCTTTGGGCAAAGAAGCATAAAACAAGGGGCTGCCGATGGCAGCCCAATTTCAATAATTCTTCAGGTAAAAAATAGCCAGCTGGGTGCGATCCCGCAGATTCAATTTTTCCAGTAGAGCGGTGACATAATTGCGGACGGTGCCTTCGCTAAGAAAAAGTATTTCCGCGATTTCACGGTTAGTCTGGCCCTGACCCACCAATTCCAGAATCTCCATCTCCCTGTCGGTCAGCTGCAAATCTGTCTTCGCCTTTTTTTTATCCTCTTTGAGCATGGCCGATAAGCTGGAGGCTACCGCCCGTTCCAGGACGATTGAGCCCTTGCCTACCGCCCGCAGACTGTCCACAATGCTGTCGGCAGGCTGGCTTTTAAGAATATAGCCCTCAGCCCCGTTTTTCAGGGCTTCCCTGATATACTCATCATCTTTAAAAGTGGTGAGAATCACCACTTTAATGGCGGGGAAATGCTCTTTTATCAGTTTAGTGCCCAACACTCCGTCCATGACTGGCATGCGGATATCCATCAGCACCAAATCCGGCTGTTCTTTCTGACAGAGGGCAAAGGCCTCCTGGCCGTTGTCGCCGACGCCGATGACTTCAAAATCCGCTTCCAATTCCAGCAGCATGGTGAGACTGTCCCTAATTAAGGCATCATCATCGACAACTATTACCCGCAATTGCCCCGCCCCCCGCTCCCAGAGTTCCTCTTCCTGAATATATCACATCCTGTATCTTCTGTCCTTTTTTTAGTGGGAACTTAATAAAAGAAGCCCCCATACAAGAGGCTTCCAAACCAGCTTAATTAGTCTTTTTCTTTTTGGTCTTGGTAATCTTTTTTCTCTTAGTGGTCTTCTTTGCAGTTCCGGAGGTCTTTGCAGACTTGGCCGACTTGGATTGCGTGGCTATCATAATCCTGATATAATACTATCAGAGAAAGGGGGCAGCGTAATGAACATTAAACCGTCAACAGCATTAAGGAATGAGTATACACAAATATCACAGCTCGCCAAAGAAACAGGTGAACCAATTGTCATCACTAATAAAGGAGAGGCGGATCTCGTTGTCCTGAGTGTTGACGCTTTTGAGGAAAGAGAAAAAATGTTTCGGCACAGAGATAAAATTTACGAAGCGGAATTCGCACGTCTGAACGGAATGCCCACTTATACGTCAAAGCAAATCCGTGCAGAGTTGGAGACTCTTTATGAAGCCGCAGATAAGTAAACTGATCTACCTCGCACCTGCACGAGAGGATATCCTTGATATAGCCAGATACCATCTCGAAAAGGTCGGCGTGGATTCTGCGAGGAATATTACGGAGGAAATCCTGGGGAATATTGACCGCCTGGCACAGTTTCCGCTTATGGGGCCGCTGCATCCCGATCCCGTACTTGCAGAAAATGGTTACCGAAAGCTGGTTATCACTCCCATATACGTGTGCATCTATAAAGTATTCGACGATAGTATATACATTTATCGTGTAGTCAACGGCAAAACAGACTACCCCAAGTTGCTCAAATAAGTCAGGAAAATAACCATCGACCAAGGTCGACGGTTATTTTTATGGTAAAGTGCTTTAACCTGCGTAGTTCCTTCAAAGCCTATTTACTATTCCACTGGGGGTGAAGACATATTCTATATATCTATTCTTTCGTTATGATATTTATGACAAGTTACATCCTTTTGTTATACAAGACAAAGGGAAAAGCTACACTCGGCTTACTCTTTTTGACGTTCTTTTGGCTAATTGTCATCTCTCTTAATATTGCATACTTTAATAACCGCGCCTTTCACCTCTATGCAAATACATTTATAGCAGCACGTGATCATCATATTGCATATACCCTGCCTCTACCCAGAGCAACCACTTTGACGGGTCGACATTCTGTGGAATCAGCTAGTTACTATAGCCGCCAATCATACACTGAAGTAATTGATTTTTATCGCAATCAACTACCTGACGCGACAATTGAGTCTATCGATGTCATAGATTCATCCACACAGATAGTCATATATTATCAGGAAGTCAAATACTCTGTGTCAGTTACTCCTTCTGGGAAAGCAAACTCCTTTATAAGTATTAAAGTTCATCCTTGATAATTGTAAGGGAAATAACCAACGACCATGAACTGCTCCTTGTTATGTAGACAGGTGAAATAAGTAAAACTGTTTTGCTGGACTTCGTTAATGACGGGGTCCAGCATTTTTATGCAGCCTTTCTGCAGGAACGGGCAATTAGATTGTTGAGCTCACGCCAAGGTGAACTTAATAACAGAAGCCCCCATACAAGAGGCCTCCAAACCAGCTTAATTAGTCTTTTTCTTTTTGGTCCTGGTAATCTTTTTTGTCTTAGTGGTCTTCTTTGCAGTTCCAGAGGTCTTTGCAGACTTGGCCGACTTGGATTTTGTAACCTTGGTGGCTGTGGTCTTAAAGAGCCTGCTGAAAATGCCGCCGACATCATCGATAATATCGCCGTCACCATCAGCGTCCAGGATACTCGTGGCAATGTTTATCAAGCCGCCGCCGCTGACGTTGCCTGACAAAATATCAAGCAAATCGGAGATTTCTGAGGAACCTAAGTTCTGCTGCTTTTTCTCGGTCCCCAAAGCGCCCAAAAGCAGAGGCGCCAATTGGGCCATAATTCCGGATACCTGATCAGTTTTTACACCGGCTTGCTTGGCAATATTCTTCTGCACCTTCTGGTCGTTTCCGGAGAATACGTGTTTTAGAATTTTGGCGCCGTCATTTACGTCGATATTATTTAAAAATCCGGCCACATCATCAACTTTGTCATCCTTGTGCTGGTCCAGAGCTTTGTTCAATGCCGCTGCTCCGTCGGCGGTACTGACATTGCGCTGTAGGGCCTGGACAAGTGCAGGCATGCCCAGCTCAGTGACCTTCTTTACCTGGGAAGGTTTAGCGCCAACTGATTTGCCGATTTTACTCAAAACATCCTTGGCGTTAATCTGTTCGGTGACCAAATTCAAAACATCCATTCTTTCCCCTCCCTGTTCAAATTGTACCTTTATTCTATCATAGGCTCTCTGAAATTGGTAGATTTATATATTGTGCCGGCGGCAGTCACCAACCGCCAGCCAAGTTTTTTCCCTGCTTATCTCTGGGCAGCACACATACAATCTGGAACCCGCCCTCGGGATTAAAGGAGATGGTTCCGCCGGCATTGCGCGCCCGCTCCCTCATGCCGATGAGCCCCATTCCCTCATGAATCTTGGCGCTGCCAACCCCGTTATCGCGGAAATATAGGCGCACGATTTTTTCCCGGACTTCTAGCTGCACCTCCACTTGGGTGGCCCGGGAGTGCCGTGAGGCATTGGTCAACGCCTCCTTGACAATGCTGGCCAGGGTTTCGGTTTGGGCAGCAGTCAGGCTGGCGATATCCCCCCTGGGGGAGAATTTCACGGGACAGAACTGGAAATCATCGATAATTTGCTGAAAATACTCCACTCCCAATTGATCGCGGGGCCGAATATTGTACACAGTGTCCCGGAGCAAATCCAGAGATTGAGCCAAGCCTGTCACCGATTTTTTGAAAAGCTCCCTGGCCTTTTCCTCATCCCGGTCCAAGGCTTTCACTGCAGCCTGGAGCTGAAGAAGAATCCCTGCAAGTCTGTGGCCCAGGTGATCGTGGATTTCCCGGGCAATGCGGTTGCGCTCCTGAATTTCGGCCAACCTAGCGGCTTCTCGAGTCGAAGCCAGCAACTGGGCTCTGGCCTCCTCCAGGGCATAGCGATTTCTCCTTTCCCGGTCGTAGACCACACGGAAAGATTCTTTCCGAACCGACAGGATGTGGCTAAGATAACCGCTAGAAGCGCACAGGGCCAAAAGAACTGCATAGGCGCCCAGCCGCTCCCCCTCCAAGTGATAAATCCCCGCCGGCAGCAACAGCAGCACCTGCCAGTATAAGCCCCTGCCGGCCAGGTCAAAGGCCAGCACCCCGCACAGAATTAGAATAAATGGACTGATAAACCCCAGGGCAAAGATCAATACGTATTCCAAGGCAATAAGGATCAGGTGTCTGCAATATTTTTCCTGAATTACCCACAGGGCTGCAAGCACAACAAGGCCCAGCACCTCCAGGGGGGCGACGGTACCGCCCGCTGCCTGGAGGACTGCGACCAGAATCATTGCAATTACTTTCAGTAGATAGCCCATGGCAATACCTCATAAGTTGTTTTTTCCATTATATCCCCTGGAATGCCCTTTGCCAAGATTTACTTGGCTATATCAGCCCGGCGCCAGGTCCCCAGCAGGAAGAACACAGCAGTAAAACCCAAAAGAATTGCCAATTCCATGCTCGCGCTGGCTAGGGGTTTCCCCAGCATTACTTTTTCCACCGCGGCAATCAACCAGGTTGGAGGCAGGTACTTGCCGATAATCTGAAGGATTTCCGGCATCAGTGAACGAGGCCAGTACAGACCGCTCAGCATGCTCATAGGGGTAATGACCAGGGAAGCAATGGTCCCCGCCTGCTGAACGGTGCGGGCCAGGGCTGACAGGGCCACTCCCATAGCCACACAGAGCAGGGCGAACACCGCCATAACCAAGTACAAGTTTAACACTGATGGTCCCAAGTACAGGCCGAAAACATAGTGCACCCCCAAAAACATCACCGCAATCTGGATGAGCAAGACAAGAAAGAAACAGAGGATATTTTGGAGCATATAGTTTTTCAAAGGAACCGGAGCAGCCATCACCCTGTAAAAAGTGCGGTTTACCCGGTCCTTAATCAGGTTGATTGTAGTAAAAGAGGAAAGCAGCATCATCAGCATAGCCAGCATCCCCATCCCAGCCAGGGAGGCATCTATGCTTTTTTCTTGCTGCTGAAAAGCAGCGGACTTGAGAACAAAATTTCCCCTTTGGTATTCTTCCAATCCCTGATAGAAAGCAGTTTGATCTCCCTCTGCCGCTGCCGCCAGGCTCCTGGCGGCTCCCAAGAACCCTTCAACTTTTATCTGCACTCTGCTGGCGAAATTAGTCTCCTGAATGCTATAACTCCGCAGCTTCGGCTCTTCGCCGGCAATGAGCTGCTGGCTGAAACCAGGAGCGATGACCAGGATATAATCTGCCTGGCTGCGGGCCAGAGCCCTGCGTATCTCCCCTTCCTCCAGCCGAAAAACTGGCGAGGTTTCTTCCAGAGACTGGGCCAGCATTTCCGTCAAAGGCGTATTGTCCTGATCCACCAGACCGACAGTAATGCTGTTTTTCTCGAAGCTGCCAAAGCTGAAAATAATCCCGATGAAAAAAGGAGTCAACACCAAGATCATGAATAAGTTTAATTTGTTCCGCAACAGCCGCTTCAAAGTATAAGAAAAAACTGTCATTGCACGACCCTCCTCTGGGCAAGCATTGACACCGTGAAAGTCACCAGAATAATTCCTGCCATTGCAGCCAGCATCACCAAGGTCTCGTTCCGGGGGCCGCCATAGATAGTATTAAAGAGGGCGGTCTGGGCCAGGAAATTTGGCGACAAGTACTGGCCCCATTGGAATGACCCCGGCAGATTCACCTCAAAATAACCGCCGGCCAGGAAGGTCAAGGCAACAACCAGGATATTGAGGAGGCCGGAAGCCCTGGCAATATCTCGAGTAAGCATGACGGCCATGGTGCCAAGCCCCACAGCAAGGGTCACATGGACAAAGACAATAAGCAGAATCAAAGGCAGATTTGGCCCCCAGTATACATCAAAAGCGAAATAGGTAAAGGCGATAATTATCAAAGCCTGAAGGTAGACAGTAACCAGGTTTGCCAGGACGGTGCCGGCATACTGCTCCCAGGGGCGAACCGGCGTGCTCATCACCCTTAGCCCCACCGGCTCCATATAGTTTTGTCCCATGTCATAGGCGGCGTAGATGGCGCCATACATAGCCATCATCACCAGCATTGTCACCGCATAATAGCCCATGGCATTGGGCTTGAGACCTGATGCAGAGACTGTATGTTCCTCAATACTGCCAAAGGCCGGGGCATATTCCAGCTGGGAACCCATTGCTGCTAAGGCGTAAGTAGCGTTGCCGCCATAAGTAAAGCTCTCCATAATCGTCTCAACTATTGCGACACCCAGCTGCCGGCCGGGATGCCCGGTCAGCTTGATCTCCGCCTTATTGCCTGCCAGCACCTGCTCACTGTAGTCAGCTTCGATATGAATCAAGGCAGAGATTTCACCGTCTTTAAGCAGTTCCAAGCCCTTTTCGCGGGAAGGGACGGCTTTAACTTCTAACAGCTCTGCGATCTCCCCCCGGGAAAGAAAATCATCTACCAAGCCGCCCATGACACCGGTATCTTCATTGAGATAACCTACACGGGTTGGGTCCAGCTCCCGCTCTTCAAAGGCTGGACTCAGGGCCATGCCTAAGATGAGAATCACAACTATGGGAAATATTAGCATCTGCCCTAAAGTGATGCCTAAGTTGCGCAGGTGCTGAAGAATGATATATTTAGCGATTGTAAGTATGCGGCTCATTTCTTCCCCCCCTAGTCTCTCAGTTTCTTGCCGGTCAGAGTCAAAAACACACTCTCCAAAGTAGGTTTTTCAGCGCTTAAAGTTACTACCTCTGTTCCGGCGCCAGTAATGGCATCAACCACTCGGCCAATGATATGGCTGTTCTTGGCCATATGAATGGTCAGGATATTTTCGGCAAGAAAGCAATCGGTAACCCCGCCGATTCTCTTTATTTCATCTACCAAGGTAAAATTGACAGTGGACACTTCCACCACAATCCTGTCCTCGAATGATACCAGTTCTTTCAATTCATCTTTGTTGCCTTGGGCGATGATCCGGCCCTCATCCATGATAGCCACCCGGGTGCAGAGCTCTTCCACTTCCTCCATGTAGTGAGATGTGTAGATGATGGTGGAACCCTGACTATGGAGTTCCTGAACAGAACTGAGGATGTGATTGCGGGATTGGGGATCAATGCCCACGGTGGGCTCATCCATAATTATGAGTTTAGGCTGGTGCACAATAGCGCAGGCTATGTTTAGCCGCCGCTTCATGCCACCGGAAAATTTCTTGGGCAGGATTTTGCGCTTGTCAGAGAGTCCGGTAAATTCCAGAGCCTCAGTGACCCGTTCCTGAAGCAGCTTGCCCTTGATCCCATACAGCTTGCCGAAAAAGGCCAGGTTTTCCGCCGCAGTCAGATCGTTGTAAATCGCCAATTCCTGGGGGACAATGCCAATGTGGCTGGAGACATCCTCCCTGTTGCCGTTGACCTTTTTGCCAAAGATAGCGATTTCACCGCCATCGACCTTGGTCAAGCCAATGAGCATGTTGATGATGGTAGTTTTTCCCGCGCCGTTGGGACCCAGGAGGCCAAAGATCTCACCCTCAGCGATTTGCAAATTGACATTATCTACTGCCAGCACATCGCCGTAGCGTTTGACCAGATTTTTAGTTTCTACTAGCATCGGTATCCTCCTCACAAGAATTCAAATGTGGTTCCATTTTAACCCGAGGCCCAAACAAGTAACAGTGCCGAAAATAACATTCTGGCATGACATTTGTCATCCGACAAATTCGGGGACGGTCCTCCAATTTGCCAAACTGAGCAAATTGGAGGACCGCCCCTCACGCTCTCCGCTACCTGACCAGGTATATACTCTTTACTCTAACTTCCAGGACTTCTTACCGCCGCCGCGCACATAGTCCTTGTAATGGACTGTGCTGCGCTTGATCTTGGCTTTGGACACTTTCTTAGTAAGCAGGATTTGCTTGCTCTGGCAAGCGCCTTCTTCTCGTTTCATCTTAGCAAAGCTGGCCAAGCGCTTTTCATCTAATTCACCGGCCTTAATTGCTCTCTGCACGGCGCAGCCCGGTTCATTCATATGCTGACAGTCCCTGAATTTACATTGTCGGGCCAGTCCCTCAACATCCCTAAAAGAACCGCCCAAGCCGTCATGCTCAAACAAAGCCAACTCCCGGATTCCCGGAGTGTCAATGTACAATGAACCATTGGGCAGGCAAAACATCTGACGGTGGGTAGTGGTATGGCGCCCCCGCATGTCATCTTCTCGGACCTGGGCAGTCTTCATCAATTCAGTGCCGGACAAGACATTGAGAAGAGTGGATTTTCCCACCCCTGAGCTGCCTACGGCAGCATAAGTCTTATAAGGTTCAAGCTGTTCCTGGACTTCCTCGATTCCTGTTCCCGTAACCGCGGATACCATGAACACCGGTATATCCGGGTGGGTCATGCGCACCTGTGCCCTCAGCTCTTCGGCCTCGTCGACCAGATCGGCCTTAGTGAGCACTATCACCGGGGCCACCTGGGCACTGGCGGCAAAGGCAATATACCGGTCCAAACGAGGAAGGTTAAAATCCCCCTGCAGGGCCTGGACAATAAAACACACGTCGACATTGCTGGCCACTACCTGCGCCTCCACATCACCGTCCACTTTTTGGCGCTGGAGACAGCTGGTCCTGGGCAGAACCGCATGGATCAGGCAGTGTGAGTCATTGATTGGTCTTGCCGCCACCCAGTCTCCCACGGCGGGGCGCTTAGCTGCATATAAAGCGTCATAACGGAGCTTGCCGGTCATTTCTCCACTGCCCTTGCCCAGAGACGATATTATTTCATACTGCCAGGAGAAGACAGCTGTAACACGGGCAGGAATAAGCCCCTGTTTGGCGTAAGGTTCAAACTGCCTGCTCCTGATTTCATTCCAGCCGAATTTTAGTATGGTCAATTCCTCCTCAAAATTAGCTCGAGTACCCCTGAGAAATGCGCACAAAAACCCACAGGAGAAGCCCTGTGGGTAAAATTTGCAGGGATTTACTCTTGTTGATGGGGCAGGGAAAGGAGCCCCTACCCTTGTATGAAGTTAACCGACAACCACCATAGTAAGCTCGTCTTTCATAACACATCAACTCCTTTCGAGAAGATAACCGTTTACCGCATACAATTATACCTAATTAATCCATTGTAAACAA
>ENA-UOOM01000358-UOOM01000358.1-fermentation-metagenome-genome-assembly--contig:-NODE-358-length-54528-cov-24.487875_pt1 | contig 54528 bp, 50 predicted proteins | sample MGYA00245781_ERZ724031 | MGnify/ENA primary metagenome ERZ724031 (study PRJEB28704, sample SAMN03018317) | fermentation metagenome | biome: anthropogenic terrestrial biome; feature: soil; material...
TCCGGGCGTAAAGACCAGAGTTCTAATGCTATCGGCAACGCCGGTAAATAATCGCTTCGTTGATTTACGCAATCAGCTGGCACTTGCTTACGAAGGTAAACCTAGCCTGATAAACGAAAAACTGAATACAGCAAAACCGATTGATGAGATATTCCGTAACGCCCAGAGAGCATTTAATGTTTGGAGTGATTTGGAACCGGGAAAAAGAACAACAGCGACGCTGTTGAAAATGCTGGATTTCGACTTCTTCGAGGTGCTGGACAGCGTTACCATTGCACGTTCCCGAAAACACATTGAAAAATATTACAATATGGATGACGCCGGTAAATTCCCCGTAAGGCGAAAGACAACGATTCCGAAGTTTAAAGCGACTTTCAATAATGTTCTGACTTGCTTTTCGCCTGTATCAAAAGATAAAGACCTTCTTATGCCGGGAAAAACCGACCGGATTGACATCCTGATCGCCACCGACTGCATTTCCGAAGGTCAAAACCTTCAGGATTGCGATTATCTCGTGAACTATGATATTCACTGGAACCCTGTGCGCATCATCCAGCGTTTTGGGCGTATCGACCGTATCGGCAGCCGGAATGCGCAGATTCAGCTGGTGAACTTTTGGCCGGATTTGACGCTGGACGATTACATAAACCTGAAAAGCCGGGTGGAAACCCGCATGAAGATATCCGTCATGACCTCCACCGGAGACGACGACCTTATCAATGCAGAAGAAAAAGGCGACCTCGAATACCGCAAAGCCCAGCTTAAGCGGCTGCAGGAAGAAGTCGTCGACATCGAGGATATGTCCAGTGGCATTTCCATCATGGATTTGGGGCTGAACGAATTCCGCCTGGACCTGCTGGACTATATCAAAAATAACGGTGATTTGGACAAGACCCCTTTCGGTCTCCACGCTGTAGTCCCCGCCAAGGAAGATATGCCTTCTGGCGTCATCTTTGTGTTGAAAAATATCAACGGCGGCGTGAACATCGACAACCGGAACCGGCTTCACCCGTTCCATATGGTGTACATAGCAGATGACGGCGAAGTGGTGTGCGATCACCTCTCCCCCAAAGAAATACTGGATAAGATGAGGTATCTCTGCAAGGGAAAGACCTTTCCTCTGACAGACCTGTGCCGAGACTTTAACCAGGAAACCGATGACGGCAGAAACATGCGCCGCCTTTCGAATTTGCTGAGCGATGCCATTAACTCCATTATTGCCGTCAAGGAAGAAAGCGATATCGACAGCCTGTTCAGAAGCGGCGGTACCTCCGCCTTAAATACAAACATAACCGGCTTGGATGACTTTGAGCTGATATGCTTTTTGGTAGTGCGAGGTGCTTAGTATGATTGAGTTGCCGCAGGGAACAGCATTCAACCGGCGTATACCGAAGCAGAAATTCTATGAGAACCTGTCCGTTAATGCGGAACTTAAACGGATATTTATAGAACAAATCAATAAGATTTACTGGAGAAACGAGATATCCCCCACTACTGTTAATATTACTGCCGGAAAAAATATTTCAGAGATTGAAGTTATAGAAATACGATTGAACCAGGGCAGTCTTGATAAACGGGTTTTGCATTTGATTGACAGGGAGATTTCCTACCATATCTTATTTCTTGCTTATGTATGAAGAACAAATGCAAGCATGGATCGGTTACAAGGAACAAAGTCAGGGTGGCACGAAGGCCTTTAAGCCAGGGACTTATTATCATACCGAATGGCTGAATGCAAACGAATTATCGCTGCGGCTGGACGGGCTAAACATGGATGCGGTATATGAAGGCTTTATCCGGCAGATTGCCAAGGAACGGCTGGATGGCATGCCCGGAGGCGATTTAAAAGATGCCGTCACCCGCGATGAACAGTGGCAAAAACTGCAAAAGGAGATTGCTGCTTTGGAGAAAAGGGTACGGGGAGAAAAGCAGTTCAATATACAAGTTGAGCTGAACGGAGAGTTGAAGCGATTAAGGAAGGAATTGGAGGAATTGGGATGGAAATACTAGAGAATAACCTTGTTATAACAAAGGAAGAACTTATAGATGAATGGCAGATGGCTTTAACAAAATTAATTGATAACGACTTAGACATTATGGCTGGAAGAAATCAAAATGAAAGAAACATTGCTTATCGATTAGTGATCTATCTTCGTGAGCAGTTTTTGTGGCTTGAGAAATATGAAATTTATATTGACGGTGAATATAACAGAGATGGTGACGGTGGCTCCAAAAGGCCTAATCCTCAAGAGGAATATTCTAATAAGAATACTTGGATTGCACCGGATATTATTTTGCACGAGCGCGGTAGTGCCAAAAACGATTATCGAAACGATATATTCTATTGTGAAATCAAGAAAAACGCCTCGGACGAAAAAAGTGATGATGACAAGAAAATTGAACATCAAATGGAAGAACGAAAATACCAATTTGGGATTAACATATATAAATTGAATTCTAAACAAGTAGAATTAAAATTATACACAAAAGAAACGCTGGAAAAACCTCAAAGATATAGCTATAACTTTACAACAAAACAACTGGAGGAAAATTGTAATGGACAAGATGCGCTTTGAATCCTCTGATTTGACCGCTGCGAACGTCAATAAAATCGCCGAGATATTTCCCGGTGTTGTAAATGAAAGAAAGGTCAATTTTGATCTGCTGCGCTCCCTGCTGGGCGACGAAGTATATGGCGAAGAAGCCTATGAGTTTACCTGGACGGGCAAAGGAGCCGCAATTGTCGAGGCAGGGAGACCTATTCGCAAAACATTGCGCCCATGCGTGGAAGAAAGTAAAAACTGGGATACTACCGAAAACCTTTATATAGAGGGTGACAACCTGGATGTGCTGAAGCTGCTGCAGGAGAGCTATCTTGGCAAGGTGAAGATGATTTATATCGATCCTCCTTACAATACAGGAAATGACTTTGTGTACCGTGATAACTTCACACAAGATAAGGATGAATATGATGAAGAAGCCGGAGTATATGATGAGGACGGCGACCGCCTGTTCAAGAACACTGAAACCAACGGACGCTTCCATTCTGACTGGTGCAGTATGATTTACCCGCGCCTTGTGCTGGCGAGGAACTTGCTCCGTGATGACGGCGTGATTTTTATCAGTATTGACGATAATGAGGTTGCGCAGTTGCGGAAGATTTGCGATGAGGTGTTTGGTGTAAGTAACTTCATAGCGGAGCTTGTTTGGGAACGCGCATATGCTCCCAAAAATGACGCGAAATTTATCTCAAACAGCCACGATTATGTTTTGATGTATGCAAGGAACATTATGAACTTCACGATCGGGCGACTTGAACGAACAGAGGAAGCAAACGCCAGATATTCTAATCCAGACAACGATCCGCGCGGGGTTTGGAAGCCGAGTGATTTATCTGTCAAGACTTATACAGCAGTAAATGATTATCCTATCACCGCCCCTTCGGGGCGAGTGATAGAGCCTCCAGCAGGACGCTGCTGGAGTCTCTCGAAAAACGCGTTTTTCGAGAGACTCCAAGATAATAGAATTTATTTCGGTGCTGATGGAAATAGCGTTCCCTGTTTGAAAAGGTTTCTGACGGAATTGAAATATGAAGGAATGGCTCCGACTTCTATTATGTTTTATAAAGATGTCGGACATAGCCAAGAAGGCGCAAAAGAAGTCACGGCATTACTTGAAGCGGGCGCATTTGATGGACCGAAACCTGTTCGGCTTATGGAACGATTGCTGACGCTTGCAAACCTTGACTATAATAGCATTGTGTTGGATTTCTTTTCGGGAAGCGCATCTACCGCACACGGCGTTATGAAGATGAACGCGGAAAAAGGAAAGCACTGCCACTTTATTATGGTACAGCTACCGGAAGTCACGGCAGAGGACGGCACAGCTTTCAAAGCCGGCTACAAAAACATCTGCGAAATCGGCAAGGAGCGTATCCGTCGTGCCGGTGAAAAGATCAGGGAAGAAAACAAGGATAAAGAAGGCATTGAAATGCTCGACATCGGCTTCCGCGTGCTCAAACTGGACGAGACGAATATGAAAGACGTTTACTATGCTGCGGGCGAATACACGCAGGATTTGCTTGCATTGATGGAGGACAACATAAAAGAAGACCGCACCGATATGGATCTGCTCTACGCTTGTCTGCTGGACTGGGGTCTGTCCCTATCCATGCCCCACACCCAGGAAAAGATAGGCGGCTTTACTGTCCATACCTATAACGATGGTGATCTCATCGCCTGCTTTGATAAACATATCAGTGATGCGGTGGTTAAAGAAATCGCCAAACGCCAGCCGCTGCGCGCTGTGTTCCGAGACAGCAGTTTTACCAGCTCGCCCGAGAAAATCAATGTGGAAGAAATCTTTAAGTTGCTGGCGCCCAATACCAGCGTAAAAGTACTGTAAGGGGGTGAGGTAATATGGAGGAGAAAAGCAATAAAATCCAGCTTTTCGAGGATAAGCGCATTCGCACCGCATGGGATGAAGAAGCCGAAGAATGGTATTTCTCCATCGTGGATGTCGTGTCGGTTTTGACTGATCAGGCAACGCCCCGGAGTGCCAGCACTTACTGGGCTGTTTTGAAAAAACGGCTTATTGAAGAGGGATTTCAACTGCTTACAAATTGTAAGCAGTTGAAAATGACAGCAGCTGACGGCAAGAAAAGATTAACGGACGTAGCCGACACCGAGCAGCTTTTACGTATTATCCAATCCATTCCGTCGCCCAAAGCCGAGCCTTTTAAGCTGTGGCTGGCTCAGGTTGGACGTGAGCGGATTGAAGAAACCATCGATCCGGAACTCACCATCGACCGTGCGCTTGTCACCTATCTGAAAAAGGGATATACCCGCGAGTGGATTAACCAGCGGCTGCAGGCCATTCAAGTGCGCAAAGAACTGACTGATGAGTGGGATGACCGCGGTGTAAAGCAAGGGTTGGAATACGCCATCCTTACCGACGAGATAACAAAGGCCTGGTCTGGTATGACCACCCGCCAATACAAACGACTTAAGGGACTTAAGAAGGAAAACTTGCGCGACAACATGTCCACGCTGGAACTGGTGCTGAACATGCTCGCAGAGGCCACGACCACTGAACTGTCCAAAGAGCAGGAACCTCAGACTTTTAATGAAAATATAGATGTAGCGCGTTCCGGCGGCGAGGTTGCCGGTAACGCCCGGCGCGACATTGAGAACAGAACCGGCAAGCCTGTCATTACCGCAAAGAACGCCGCTGACTTCTCCCGCCTGCTTGGCGGCATGCTTGAAGCCGCAGCTAGCACTGAGGACGACGAAGATAAGTCTGATCCGGGAGGCGGCAACGAATGAAACTGCAGTTCAAGCACCAGAAATTTCAGGCGGATGCGGCCAAGGCCGTATGCGATGTGTTTGCCGGACAGCCTTACCTTACGCCCAGCTATATGATGGACAAGGGTTATGTAAAAAACGAACAGATAACACTGTACGAAACAGAACGCTTTACCGGTTTCGGCAATTCCCGGCTGGTGCCGGAATTAAACGATGGGGTTATCCTGGAAAATATCAATAGAATTCAGCGCAGCAATCAGATTGAACCATCCAGGCAATTGGAAGGGCGCTATAATCTGACCGTGGAAATGGAAACCGGCGTCGGCAAGACCTATACCTATATTAAAACCATGTACGAACTTAACAAACGCTATGGCTGGAGCAAATTTATTATTGTCGTGCCCAGTATCGCCATACGCGAGGGCGTATATAAATCGTTCCAGATTACCGAGGAACATTTTGCCGAGGAATACGGGAAGAAAATCCGATATTTTATCTACAATTCCGCCCAGTTGACGGAGATAGACCGCTTTGCTTCCGACAGCGCCATAAATGTGATGATCATCAATTCCCAGGCCTTTAACGCCCGCAGCAAGAATGCACGGCGCATCTATATGAAGCTGGATGAATTCAGGAGCCGCAGGCCTATTGATATATTAGCAAAAACGAACCCCATTATGATCATTGACGAGCCTCAGTCGGTAGAAGGCAAGGTGACTAAAGAACGCTTAAAAGAGTTTAATCCGCTGTTTACGCTTCGCTATTCGGCGACCCACAAGAAAGACAGCATTTACAATATGATCTACCGTCTGGATGCCATGGAAGCCTACAACAAGAGGCTGGTCAAAAAGATTTCCGTCAAGGGCATTTCCGTTACCGGCAGCACGGCTACGGAGAGATATGTGTATCTGGAAAGCGTCAATCTCTCCAGAGGCAACCCTACAGCTACCATTGAATTCGACATGAAGGGTGCAAGCAGCATCCGTAAGACGACACGCATTGTTGGCGAGGGCTATAACTTGTACCCCCATTCCGGCGAGCTGGCCGAATATAAAAACGGATATACCGTATTACGGATTGACGGCAGGGACAGCTCTGTTGAATTTACCAACGGTATTAAGCTGTTTGCCGGAGATGTTATCGGCGCGGTCAGCGAAGATCAGCTCAGGCGTATCCAAATCCGTGAGACCATCCTCTCTCATATCGAACGGGAACGGCAGTTATTCTATAAAGGCATTAAGGTGCTGTCACTCTTCTTCATTGACGAGGTAGCCAAGTACAAGCAGTACGATGCGGCAGGCCATCCCTTTAATGGTCTGTATGCCAATATGTTCGAGGAAGAATACAAGCAGGTTATCAACAATCTTCAGCTTAGAATCGGCGATAGCGACGGGTATCTGAAATATCTTGACCGTATTACCGCTGAAGAAACCCATGCCGGATATTTTTCCATAGACAAAAAGAACCGGCGTATGATAGACAGTAAGCTGGGTGACAGGCGGGAGCGTACCTCTGACGATGCGGACGCATATGACCTGATTATGAAAGACAAAGAACGCCTGCTGGATCGCCGTGAGCCGGTGAGGTTTATCTTTTCTCACTCAGCGCTGCGTGAGGGCTGGGATAACCCAAATGTGTTTCAGATATGCACGCTTAAGCAAAGCGGCAGCGACGTTCGCAAACGTCAGGAAGTTGGGCGCGGCCTGCGTTTATCTGTGAATCAAAACGGAGAACGCATGGACACGAATCTGTTGGGCGAGGACGTCCATAACGTGAATGTCCTTACCGTTGTTGCCAACGAAAGCTATGACAGCTTTGCCAGGGGGCTGCAAACCGAGCTTGCCGAGGCAGTAACCGACCGGCCTCGTATGGTAACTGTAGACCTCTTTAAGAATAAAGTTATTAAAGACAGCAGCGGTGCTGAACAAGTTATTGATATCGATCTCGCCCAGAGTATTTATGAAGGACTTATTACCAGCGGATATGTAAAGAAAGGTATTCTTACCGACAAATATTATGAGGATAAGAAAAGCGGCAATATCGAAATAGCGGAAGAAGCTGCTGACTGCAAGGAGTCTGTCATAGCGATTCTCAATTCGATTTATGACAGCCGGGCCATGCAGCCTGAGAATGCACGGAAAAACAATGTTGAGTTAAAACTGGACAAATCTAAGCTGGGCTTGCCGGAATTCCAAAAGCTATGGGCTAATATAAACGCCAAGTCTGTTTATGTGGTGGAATTCGATCAGGATGAACTGATTAATAAATCAATAGCTGCACTGAATTGCGGTCTCCGTGTTTCAAAGATATTTTTCAAGGTCGAAAGCGGGACGATGACCGATATTGAGTCACGGGAGCAGCTGCAGCAAGGAGCCGCTTTTGTAAAAGAGGAAAATGAGGTCTACAAGGCGGAACTTTTGTCCAGCACCGCAGTAAAATATGACCTTGTCGGGAAAGTTGTCGCTGAAACCGGTCTTACCAGAAAAGCAGTTGTGAGTATCTTGCGGGGGATTGATAAGGTTGTTTTTGGCCAGTTTGCCAATAATCCGGAGGAATTCATTATCAAGGCGGCACAGATTATTAATGAGCAAAAAGCGACAACGATCATCCAGCATATCACCTACAACAAGCTGGATGCCGTATATGACACTACTGTTTTCACCGAGCCGACGCTGAAAGGACAGCTTGGCGTCAACGTAATGGCGGCGAATAAGCATCTGTATGACCATATTCTCTATGATTCCGCAAATGAAAAAGCCTTTGCTGAAAGCGTTGATACCAGCAAAGAGGTGGCGGTCTATGTGAAACTGCCGAAAGGCTTTTTCATCAGTACGCCGGTCGGAAAATATAACCCTGACTGGGCGATAGCTTTTCATGAGGGCCAGGTGAAGCATATCTACTTTGTTGCCGAGACAAAAGGTTCCATGTCCACTATGCAGCTCCGCGAGATAGAAAAGGCTAAAATCCACTGCGCCCGTGAGCATTTTAAGGCTATCGGTACGGATTCTGTTGTGTACGACGTAGTAGACAGCTATGCGGCGTTATTAGACAAGGTGATGAGTTGATTAGCAATTGTAGTAAGTCCGCTGCATATTAATGTATGGCACGAGGTGTTCAACCATGGCTTTTGGAATCCCGATTCCGTCATTAAATCTACTCCTTTAAGCAAAAGGGTATTTGAAAGAGGTACAGCTGCCTTTTCAAACACCGAAGAATTCATTGAATCAGTGTTTATAAACCCGCTGCCACGTGCCGCGGGTATTTTTATTTCCTGCCGTTCGGGGCAAGCTATGGTGGAGGTATTTTATATTAAGGAGGTTGGATTAATGGAAGATAATCATGGCCCAGGGTCGTTTCCGCCCTGGAGCAGGATTCAGGGGCTGGATGAAATGTGTGAGGAAGCCGGAGTTGATTTCAATAATTTTATAGATGATATGAAAGCCAATGTCGGTATAAGGGAAATGGCAGCCAAACATAAGGTGAGCCTTGATACTATGAGCCTGCTGCAGGAACATTTCATCAAATACGGGCTGAGTTCAGTTATGGGGGGCGACTGATACAGTAATTGCTGCAGTCTCTTGAAATTTAGCTTATAATGATATAATATATTCTAAATTTTATTAGGAGGCCATAAATAATGCTGGATAAATTTAGTAAGGAAGGTCTCACTTTCGATGATGTGCTTCTGCTCCCCGGGCGTTCTGAGGTAATGCCGAAGGATGTGGATGTTTCCACCAGGTTAACCAGAAATATCAGATTGGAAGTACCTCTGATGAGCGCCGGTATGGATACTGTGACCGAAACCCGAATGGCAATCGCCGTTGCTCGTGAAGGCGGTATCGGTATAATACACAAAAATATGTCGATTGAAGAACAGGCCCGAATGGTTGACCGGGTGAAACGGTCTGAGCATGGAGTAATTACCGACCCTTTCTATTTAGCTGCCGATAACAAAATTCAGGATGCTTTGGATATCATGGAACATTATCGCATATCGGGCGTGCCCATCACCGAGGGCAGAAAATTGGTCGGTATCATCACCAACCGTGACATTCGTTTTGAAACTGATTTTAACCAGCCTATCCAAAATGTAATGACCAGTGAAAGACTGGTAACCGCACCGGTAGGAACCAGCATGGATGAGGCCATGGAAATCCTGCGTAAGTATAAGATTGAGAAATTGCCTTTGGTAGATGACGATTTTAATCTCATGGGTCTGATCACTATCAAAGATATTGAAAAAACCTATAAATATCCTCACGCTGCCAAGGATTCCAGGGGGCGTCTCCTGGCAGGAGCAGCGGTAGGTATTGCCCGGAATACCTATGAGCGGGTGCAGGCTCTGGTTAAGGCCGGAGTTGACGTTATCGTAGTTGATACCGCTCATGGCCATTCCGTAGCGGTGATTGAAACGGTGGCCAACATAAAGCGGAAATTTCCCGAAGTTGAGCTTATTGCCGGAAATGTTGCTACCGGGGAGGCTACTGAAGAACTTATCAAGGCGGGCGCCGATGCTATTAAGGTAGGAATCGGGCCTGGTTCCATCTGTACCACCAGAGTAATAGCCGGAATAGGGGTCCCCCAGATTACGGCAGTGAGTGATTGCGCCGCCGTAGCCGGTAAATATGGAATACCTGTTATTGCTGACGGGGGCATCAAATATTCCGGGGATATTGCCAAGGCGATTGCCGCCGGAGCAGATGTGGTCATGCTGGGCAATCTCTTTGCGGGAACGGAAGAGAGTCCGGGAGAGGTGGTCATTCTGCAGGGGAGAAGTTATAAAGTGTATCGCGGTATGGGATCGCTGGGGGCCATGACCCAGGGAAGCAGTGACCGCTATTTTCAGGAGGACGCTCAGAAATTGGTTCCGGAAGGGATTGAAGGCCGGGTTCCCTATAAGGGTTATGTATCTGAGACCATTTTCCAGCTGGTTGGAGGCCTGAAGGCGGGGATGGGCTACTGTGGGGTAAGCAATATTGAAGAAATGAAAAATAAAACCTGCTTCATCCGCATCACCAATGCCGGTCTGACCGAAAGCCATCCTCACGATATAAATATAACCAAGGAAGCCCCTAATTACAGGGTGCTTTAATGCTGGGTAGTTTTCTCCTAAGGATAATGCTGGCTCTGGCGGTGGGGACTATTATCGGGCTGAAAACCAGTACGGTTGTCGCCCGCATGTTTGCCATAATATGTACGGGAGCAGCATTATTGACCATAGTCTCCACTGAATTTTACCAGGTGATAGATTATCCCTGGTTCAGTGACCCCGGGCGGCTTTCAGCCCAGGTATTAGCTGCTCTGGGATTTTTAGGCACGGGATTAATATGGATCTCGGAAACCAATAAAGTCCATGGTCTTTCCGCTGCTGCCAGTATATGGGTAACTGCAATTTTAGGTATACTTATTGGCAGCGGGCTGGGGCCTGCAAGCTTGATTGTGGTAGTTTTACTGGTAGTTGCCTTTATGGTGCTGGGATAATAAATAAATGGGATAAACAGTAAAAAGAGTTGCATTAGCTCAATAATTAGCATATACTCGAATAAAGGGGGTATGAATACCAACCTGCTGATATTTTTTTTCGCTGAATCTGTTGGGGTAAACAGAGCGGAGGAACCATTTTTTGGGGTGAATCAATGATGCATTGAAGGGCTACCCTTAAGCCCTAACCCGTCAGCTAACTTCGTAAGCGCATGTAAGGGAGGGAAAAATGCATAAAAATATTTGCTTTGGCCCTCCGTCGACCGTTAATTTATGTAAGGAGGGTTTTGATTTATGAACGTTCAAAACATTGATAACCTTACCATTTCCCTTAACCGGGCCGACGAATTACGCTCCCGGATTCAAGATTATCTGGATATAGAACCGAGTCTGGAAACCGGTTTCAGGGCCCGGGAACGCAATAGCAATAACAAGTCGCGTCTGCTTGAATTTTTTAATGCTTCCCAGGAGGATTGGGACAACTGGGTATGGCAAATCAAGAACCGCATTTCTGATGTCAACATTCTGTCGTACTTTATGGATTTAAAAGATAGTGAATACCAGGAAATATTGGCTGTTTCTAAAAAATATCGCTGGGCCTTATCACCTTATTACCTCAGTTTGATTGATTTCACCAACTATCGGCAGTCGCCGATATTTAAACAGGCAATTCCCGACATCCGGGAAATCCAGGACCGCTATGGCAAGCTTGACCCGATGGGGGAACTGACTACCAGTCCGGTTTCCCGCATTACCCGCCGCTATCCTGACCGGCTGATAATCAATGTCAGCAATCAATGTGCCATGTACTGCCGTCATTGCCAGCGGCGGAGGAATTTTGGCGAAAAAGACCATCATGCCAGTAAGAATCAGCTGGAAAATGCCCTGGATTATATCAGAAACAATCCCGAGATTCGTGACGTGTTAATCACCGGCGGCGATGCTTTAATGTTGTCAGATAAAAGACTGGACTGGCTGCTGGGTGAATTGGATAAGATTGAACATGTGGAGATCAAGCGTATTGGCACCAGAACTCCGGTTACACTGCCCCAGAGGATCACTGTGGAATTATGTCAGATACTGGCCAGGCATCAGCCCCTGTATATCAATACCCAGTTTAATAGTCCTCTGGAAGTTACGGAAGAAGCTAAAAAGGCATGTGATATGCTGATAGCTGCCGGGTGTGTGTTGGGTAACCAGGCGGTATTGTTGAAATCAATTAATGATAATGTTCATATAATGAAAAAGCTCAACCAGGAACTCTTAAAAATCAGGGTGCGACCGTATTATCTGTTTCATGCCAAACAGGTAAAGGGTACCGCTCATTTTATCACCAGCATTGAAACCGGTTTGGATATTATGGAGCAGCTGCGAGGTTATACTTCGGGGCTGGCAATTCCTACCTATATAGTCAATGCCCCTGGTGGTATGGGTAAAACTCCGCTTTTGCCTCAATATATGATGGCTATGCATGATGAGCAACTTACTATGCGTACCTGGGAACAGAAGGTTATCACTTATCACAACCGGACTCTGGAAGACATTGATTAATAATAGAGATCAACGCGTTATTTCCCCATTATTTTTTATAGATTTTATCAATCTTCGTAATATGCAAAGGGCGGCCGTCGGGGTTAAAACGCAATAAGGGGGCGAAAGCCCCTTATTGCCGATTTTGGAGTTGCTGCAGGTCGGTTAAAAGTTTCTCCAGGTTGGCTTGGTGGGACCGAGCACCCTGCTCGACCGTTTCAAACCGCAAGCCCCTTCAGTCCAGGCAGCTAATGCCGTATTTCTGAAAAACCTGTGCTGCACCAGGTATTGCCAGCACATCTTCCAATGGGGTTTTTCCGGTTATCATCAGCCAAGACCCCCTTAAAATAAATTTTTCGGGGGAGTTACCCCCCGAAAAGGAGCGAGTTATTTACATTTGCCGGGCTAGGCTTTTTTCTGCGATTTCAATTGCCTTGGCGACTACTCGGCCGCAGTCTCTTGAGCTAACACCGCCCCAGCCTTCGGTAGCCACAATATGGTCTACACCTAGTTCACGGGCGATTTCATATTTGAGCTGCTCGGACATAAGTCCCCTGTTCCTCGCCATACAACAACCTCCTCACATATTAAAAAAACTCGCATCCTATTTTTATTTTGATGCTAATGGACAAAAAATATGGCTAGATTATAATTTATAAAAAGTAATATTTTTGCATGAATCCGAAGACCGACCGGATGGAAATCGGATTGCTCAGGATTATCCCGGCCAATCAATATTCTCCATTCGAGGTTGAATATCGGTGTTTTCTAAAAAACTAACAAGTAATAACAAGTAATAAGGAGGTGCAAGGCTGATGAGATATGAAGGCAACATATTTCGGCCTCCCAGTGAAGCAAGGAGCTATATTCTTCAATGTACTGTAGGTTGTACCCACAATCGCTGCACTTTTTGCGGTATGTATAAGGACAAAAAATACCGGGTCAAACCACTGGAAGAAATAAAAACGGATATTCGTATGGCGGGCAATTATTATGGTGATCTGGAAAAGGTTTTCCTGGCCGATGGCGATGCCTTGGCTATGGATACCGCTGACTTGCTGGAAATCCTGGCAGATTTACGCAAAACCTTTTCCGGTTTGCGCCACATAGGTATTTATGCCAGCCCGGACAGTATCTTGAAAAAAGAAATTTCCGAACTTACCGCATTGAAGTCGGCCGGGTTGACTATTGCTTATCTGGGAGTGGAAACGGGTGACCCGGAGCTGCTGCGGGAAATCAGAAAAGGGGTTACCTATGAAGAAATGGTGGAGGCAGGCAAGAAAATAAGGCAGGCAGGAATTCTGCTCTCCGTAACGGTACTGTTGGGCCTGGCAGGCAGAACTCCCCGGGCAGTGGACCATGCGGTTAACACCGCCCGGATATGTAATGAAATAAACCCGGATTATATAGGAGCTTTGACCCTTATGCTGGTGCCCCGCACCGAGCTTTATCGGAAGATGGAGAGAAAAGAGTTTGAACTTCCCGAACCGTTCGAAATCCTTGATGAAATGCGAATCATGATCCAGCATATGGAAGTGCAGGGGACTGAATTCAGAAGTAATCACGCTTCCAATTATCTGCCGATAAAAGGCCGCTTACCGGATGATAAAGAAAAAATGCTCAAGCTGATCAATGATATCATTGCCAAGAACGACCGGCGTTACCTGCGTCCGGACTATCTGCGGGCACTGTAGGGCAGAGTTCTTGAGAAAAGTTCATCAGGCAGAGACAGAATAAATATTAGGGCAGAATGGTCTTGTCAAGCCCCCGATAGTCAAAGTATTAATTCTTGATATAAAAGCGACTATGGTATATCATAAATACCTAGCGGGTTTTGTAAAATCCGTACTCAGGTTGAAAGGGGGATAAAAATGCGGTTATTGGGTAAAAAAGATGAAGAGCTGTTTCTACTTTTCAGTGAGAGTGCCCGGGTAGTGGTCAGAGGCGGCAAAATATTGCAGGACGTGGTCAGCGATTACCGGGACCTGGATATCAAAATGGCCAAGCTGACTGCTATGGAACATGAAGGTGACCGCATTATTCAGGACCTGGTGCGCAGGTTGAATACCAGTTTTATACTTCCTTTTGACCGTGAAGACGCCTTTCAGCTAGTGCAAAAACTGGCCGCCACGCTGGATTATATAACCGGCATAATTGACCGGATGATACTTTATAAAACCGGTGAACCCGATCAGCGGGTCAAGGATATGGTGGCGGTTTTATGCGAGTCCCTGAGCTTGCAGGAAAAAGCGCTGAACCTGATTCACTCGGTGGAGCATAATAAAAAAGAGATTTTGACTGCCTGTGAAGAAATCAACCGATTGGAACGCAAGCAGGATAATTTTTACCGTACCGGCCTGGCCTACCTTTTTGATAACGAAAAGGATCCGGTAGCCATAATCAAATGGCGGGAAGTCTACGAGCATATTGAAATGGCAGAAGATTATGTCAATGATGTGGCCCGGCTCATAAGCAACATTTGCATTAAGTACTCCTAGGATAAGCAAAGCGCCTTTGAGGCTAAAAGCTCAAAGGCGCTTTTGGCATTTTAGAGCCAGTTGCGCCAGCTGAAAAAGGCCAGCATGCCTATCACCAGAGCTGCCATTCCCATCAATATATACCACATATAAAGGGGATTTTCACTGCCCGGGATCGTCACATTCATACCGAAAAAACCGGTTATTACCGTAAGCGGCATCATGATTATGGATATGATAGTGAGCACGGTTATAATTTCACTGGTTCTGCCGTTTATAATGGAATAATAAGTCTCGGTCGTACTATTCAGCAAATCCCGGTAAGTGTTGGCCGTGTCCAGTATATTATCCAGATGGTCGACCAGGTCAAGAAAATAAGGAACATTATCTTCGTTGACCAGGAATGAATAATGCCCGTTAATATTGCCGAAGATCCTTCTCTGGGGTATCAATACCTTGCGCAGCAGAATCAGGGTTCTTTTTAAAGCCAGAATTTCTTCCGTTATCTTCCGGCCGCGGATTAAGAATATATCATCTTCCAGGTCGTCCAGCCTTTCACCCAGTCTGGATATAATCGGAAAACAGTCGTCCACTATGTTGTCTACAATCTGGTATAACAGGTGCTCTGGCCCCCGGCTGCTTGATTCCGTATCCTTTAAGGATATGCGGGCGACTTTTCCCACTGCCGCCAGGGCCACCGGATGGATAGTGACAATATAATTATTACCCATGAATACATCCAGTTCAATGCTGCTTATCTCATCCTCTTCCTCGGCCTCTTCAAAATAACGCAGAGCATGAAAAACGAAGAAATTGTAGTCGTCATAACGGTCAACCTTGGCCCGGGGATTCAGTTGCAAACAGTCTTCCAGAGCCAAAGGATGGAAATCGAAAAGGTCGCCGATGTAATTCAGTTCATGGGCAGAACAGTCATATAAGTCTATCCATAATAAACTGTTGGGATTGCTCAGCAGACTGTCTTTTTGGGAAAGATCAACGTCATGAAACATGGCGTCCTGATCTTTATCATAGAAGTAGGTCTTGATCACGCTCATCCCTCCGTTTCGCTGGAGGGCTAACAGATGCTTTGGCGGTGCAATGTTACCCTCCTTATTAATTTGTCGATGTTAATTGATGAAGACCAATATGACGATCGTGGTATAGGTTCCATTTCACCACCGCCTTTCTTTAAATAAAAATGAATCCTTTTATTTTATACCTTTTATCAGCAGATGGTGTCAACCCTGGTTTAATAAGCTTAATAAAAGTATTTTTCCCTAAATCAGCCCTGAAAATATGACTAATTATCAAATAAATGGGTAATTTAGGCATTAGGGGGTATGGTATGCGTAACAAAATCTGCGGTCTGTTAATTATGGTTTCGCTGCTTGGCGGTTGCGGCTTTACCTGGAGTCTTCCTGAGGTCGACCTGCCGGAGGCATCAATCGTAATGGATGTGAATGGCGAGGTAATAAATGGCCTTACCCGGGAGAACCAGATCAACTTAACCCCGGAGGAGATACCTCAGGATTTCGTTAATGCCATTATTGCCGTGGAAGATAAAAATTTCTATCGTCATCATGGAGTTGATCTGAGCGGGATTGCCCGGGCGGTGTTTACCAACATCAAACAGGGAAAGGTTGTAGCCGGAGGAAGCACCATAACCCAGCAAACTGCGAAAAATTTGTTTCTCAGCAATGAGAAGACTTTTTCCCGCAAGATAAGGGAATTATTCTATGCCATTCAACTGGAACGAAAATACAGCAAAGACGAGATCCTGGCCCTGTACTGCAATACCATTTACTTCGGCCAGGGAGCTTACGGAGTAGAAGTGGCTGCCCGCACCTTTTTTGCCCGCAGTGCCAGTGAATTGAGCCTGGCTCAATGTGCGCTGCTGGCAGGGCTGCCGAATGCTCCCGGCAGCTATGACCCCTATTATCACCCGGACATTGCTAAAAAACGGCAGGCAATAGTATTGAGGCGCATGGTGGAAGAGGAGATGATAAATGAAAGAGAGAAACGGGCAGCCCTGCAGGAAAAACTGGTTTATGGCCGCAACGCTTATGTAGCCGGCGACGCCCCTTATTTTATTGCTGTGGTTAAAGACTATCTGATAGACAAGTATGGAGAACGCATGGTTTATCAGGGGGGATTGAGGGTAGCGACCACCCTTGACTTAAACATGCAGAGGGCTGCCAACCAGGCCGTAGCCCAAGGATTGCAGGATAAAGACGAGAATCTGCAGGTGGCGCTGGTAGCGTTGGATGTACAAGACGGAGGAATAAGAGCTATGGTCGGGGGAAGAGATTATAACCTGTCTACCTATAACCGGGTCTATTCCCTGCGCCAACCCGGCTCAACTTTTAAACCTTTTATGTACTCCCTGGCCATTGATTGGGGATTCACTGCGGCTGATACTATAATGTGTGAAAAGGTTGCTTATAAACTAGCCGACGGCAGCGTCTACCGCCCCACTGATTATGGCGATGAGCCCTATCATTGGCGCCCTTTCACTTTAAAAGAGGCAGTGATGCGGTCTGACAATGTGGTAGCGGTACAGGTCAATAATATACTGAAGCCTAAAAATACCGCCCAACATATAAAAAAATTCGGCTTTCCTGATATCAGTCCGGTTTTATCCCTGCCCCTGGGTCCGGTAGCGGTTAAGCCCCTGGAGATGGCGGCGGCTTATGCGGTTTTTGCCAACCAGGGCCTATATAATCGACCTATCTTTATACGCAAAGTTACGGATAAAAAGGGCCAGGTTCTGGAGGAAAACCGAATAGAGCCGAAAACGGCTATAGATGCCCGAAATGCTTATGTTATATGTGATATGCTCAAGGGGGTAATGGAACCGGGAGGGACCGGTTCGCACCTGAAACAGACGGTAGGGCGGATTTCTGCCGGCAAAACCGGAACTACGGATGATTATCAGGACGCCTGGTTTGTTGGTTTCACTCCCCGCCTGTCATGTGCGGTCTGGGTGGGTTATGACCTGAACCAGAATGTAAATCTGCCCGGAGGAGTGGTAGCAGGTCCCATATGGGCAAGTTTTATGGGAGAAGCAGCGGTAGGCGCAGCGGACGAAGATTTTGAACGGCCGGCCGGTATAAATATAAGCAATATCTGCCTGGACAGCGGTCTTATTGCTACCGAGGCCTGCCCCAGAACTATTGAAATGGCTTTTTACCGCGGTACTGAACCGGAAGATATTTGTTATTATCATTGGCGAGATATGGAATGGATGCTCAAGTCTGATGAAGGGGAAGAAAGCGACGACGGGGAGCAGGAAAGATGGTAGAAAAACTTATCAAGATATGAGAGGGGGATTCCTGACTTTTTTTAACTTCCTTAATAATGCAAAAAGTGCTAAAATCTTTTTAATTTGTAGCTAGGAAATATAGGTAAATGATTAAAAATGAAGAGCTTTTTATCGGCATAAAAGATGCCTTTCCTATAGTCTTGGGTTATTTACCTCTGGGATTCGCCTTTGGCGTACTGGCAAATCAAGTAGGCATGACCGTTACCCAGGCGGGTCTAATGTCTCTGCTGTGTTTTACCGGGGCGGGACAATATATTGCTATTGGTGTTATGCAGGCCGGGGGAGCAGTTTTTACCATTATTACCGCCAACCTGCTGGTTAATCTGCGCTATTTTCTGTTCTCCACTTCCATGGTGCCTCATCTGAAAAATGTGCCGCCTGCTCTGGCTACGCTCCTGTCCTATGGTTTAACTGATGAAACCTATGCGGTAGCCATGACCCGCTATCAGAATCACAGCGCTACGGCAGCATACATGGCCGGACTTAATATCACTGCTCATATTGGTTGGATAGGCAGCAGCCTGGCCGGCGCCCTGCTTGGCACCCTTATTACCAATACCGACCGGATAGGCCTGAACTTTGCCCTGCCGGCTATGTATATATGTCTGCTGGTTTTTGTGGTAGGCAACCGTAACGATGCGCTGGTAGCCGGCATCAGCGCTGTTTTTTGCCTGCTGCTGGGTTATATTATTCCGGCATCCATGGCCAACCTTTCCAATATAATCGTAGCCACGGTATTGGCGGCAACTCTGGGGGTGTTAATAGATGAGCGACGCTGATATTTTATTAATGATATGCGGAGTATCAGTCGTAAGCCTGTTGCCCCGCATACTGCCGGTAGCCTTGTTATCCCGCTGGGAATTTCCCCGTCTGCTGCGGAAATGGTTGGCCTTTGTTGCTCCGGCAGTACTGGGAGGCCTGGCTGTATTAAGCGTTTTGGCCCCCCAGGGCTATATCGACTTCAGACCTAATAATCTCTATATTTGGGCCGCAATTCCTACCTTCATCATAGCCGTGAAATATCGCAGTCTTTTTTATACCTTGCTGGCGGGCATAATAACCATGGCCGTTTTATATAATTTTGCAGGAATGTAATAGATATAGCAGGAATAGATTCGAGCAGTATATTAAAATAATATTATCTGAAGTGATTTTAAGGGGAATGAAATGGGGGGGAAATATGAAAACTGCTGTTACTATTCTGGCTGAAAATACTGCCCCGATACCCTCGCTTATAGGAGAGTACGGTTTTGCAGCACTGATTGAAGTAGATAATTATAGAATTCTCTTTGATACCGGAAGCGCTGAAGCCTTATTTAAAAATGCTAAAGCTATGGGTATTGATCTGGGGGCGGTTGATGCTGTAGTTATCAGCCATGGTCATTTTGACCATACCGGAGGACTGATAAACTATCTTAAGCAATACGGGCCGCGGCCGGTTTATGCTCATTCCGGCATATTCGCTCATCGTCCTTTGCCTATGCGGGGAGGCGATTACCGCGATATCGGCTGCGGTTTCAGCCGGGAAGAACTGGCGGCTGCAGGAGGCATATTCCACTGGCAGGACGATTTCGGCTCCATTGCTCCCGCTATTTACTTGAGTGGGGCAGTACCGCGCAACAATAGCTTCGAGGATACCGGGGGTAACTTTAAGATGGTAATTGATGGGAAATTGCAGGATGATCCCCTGGTTGATGATAGCGCCCTCATAATTGATCATCCGGATGGGCTTATAATTGTCAGCGGTTGCGCCCACTCGGGAATAGTCAATATTATTGAGCATGCCTGCCGTAAGACTAACCGGCGACAGGTTCTGGCCTTTATCGGCGGGACCCATCTGATGAATGCATCCCGGGAAAGAATGGAGAAAACTATTACCGCACTGCAATCCCTCACCATCTCCAGAATAATCGTTTCTCATTGTACCGGATTCTACGCTGCCTCCCAGCTCTATCAGGCACTGGGGAAGCGGGTCAGCAAGGGAGAGACCGGTATGAGATTTGAGTTTTAAACGAGCATCACATCCCAATGCCTACTTTAATTCAAGAATTTTAAGCGGAGGTGCAATTTTGAATATTGATAAATACCGGGTTAAAGCCAAGGAGCTTAGTAAGAAGTGCAGCCCTGCCATATTTAAATTTGCCAGTACGGCTGAGGTTAAACCGTTGAAGGGCATTATCGGACAGGATCGGGCGGTACGTTCCCTGGACTTTGGTTTGAATATAGATAACCCGGGCTATAACATCTATCTGGCGGGGGTATTTGGAACTGGTAAGACTACTCTGGCCCGGGAGATGCTTTTAAGAAAAGCCGCCCGGGAGCCGGTCCCTCCGGATTGGTGTTATGTCCATAATTTCAAAAAGGCGGATTCTCCTCAGGCTTTAAAACTACCGGCCGGGAAGGGCCAAGAGTTTAAAAAGGATGTGGAGACTCAGGTTGAGAATGCCGTCAGCCATATAACTCAGGCTTTTGAGGGCGAGGACTTTGAATTTAAGAAAAATCAGATCATAACCGGATTTGTGGAGGAAACTAACCGCATGTATATGCGCTTGGACGAAGAGGCTCGACAATTCGGGTTTACCATATCCCGCAACCAGAACGGAATCAACAGCGTCCCTTTAAAAGATGGGGAAGCTCTGAGCCAGGAAGAATATATGGCTATGACGGAAGAGGAACGGGAACAATTGATGAAGCGCAGTTCGGTGGTGCAGGAAAAATTAAATGAAGCATTTCGGAAGTATCGGGATCTGGAGAAAGACGTAAAAGGCCGCATCAAGGAGCTGGAACAGGAAACCGCCCAGGCGGTTATTTCCCCTTACTTTGAAAAGCTGTTAAAAAAATACCGCAGATTGGATGACGTACTGAGTTATCTGGGGGATATGCAGGGAGATTTGCTGGACAATCTGGAACTGTTTACCAAGCAGGAGGAAAATTCCACCTTTAACCTCTTCCGGCATGTGAGCCGCCGCAGTATCGAACGGCGCTACCAGGTCAACCTGGTGGTGGATAATTCATCTCTTAAGCACGCCCCGGTAGTATTCGAGAACAACCCCAGCTATTCCAACCTGTTGGGCAAGATTGAATACGAGGGAGAATTCGGTATTCTGGCCACCGATTTCACCAAAATCAAGGCCGGGGCAGTACATCGGGCCAACGGAGGTTATCTGGTATTACATGTCTACGATGTTATCAGGAACTATTATGTATGGGACAGTCTGAAAAGGGTACTCAAAAATCAAGAAATAGACATAGAAAGCATGGGACGTTTAATGGGCATCAGCAATACCGAGACCCTGGAACCTGAATCCATACCGGCTGACATCAAGGTTATACTCATTGGTGAGCCCATATACTATTATCTGCTTTATGCCCAGGACGAAGAGTTTCAAAAACTGTTTAAGATAAAGGCCGATTTCGATGTGGAAATGGAGCGCAGCCGCAGGCACGTAAGCGACTATGCCCGCCTGATCAGCTCGGTATGCGAAAATGAAAAACTGAGGCATTTTACCCCGGCTGCCGTAGCCCGGGTAGTGGACTACGGCAGCCGCATGGCCGATGACCGCAATAAATTGACCACCCTGTTTAACCGGCTGGTGGAGATAATATATGAGGCTAACAGCTGGGCGGGATGCGACCGGGCGGAGCTGGTCAATGATAAACATGTGCTGCAGGCCATTGAGGAAAAGAAGTACCGTGCTTCCATGTTGGAGGAACGGTCTTTGGAACTCATGCGCCGGAATATATTATTGATCAATGTGGAGGGTTGGCAGGTAGGAGAGATAAACGGTCTGGCAGTTTACGAGATAGGGGACCATATTTTTGGGCGGCCGGTGCGGATAACGGCCAAGACTTTTATGGGAGAAAAGGGACTGGTTAATATCGAAAGGGAGATATTGATGAGCGGCAGCATACACAGCAAAGGGGTTTTAACTCTTAATGGCTATATGGGAGCCCAGTATGCTCAGGATAAACCCTTATCACTTTCAGCCAGTCTTACCTTTGAGCAAAGTTATCAGGGAATTGAAGGAGATAGTGCTTCCAGTGCAGAATTATATTCATTATTAAGCAGCTTGGCAGGAATACCCATATACCAGGGAATAGCCGTAACCGGATCGGTTAATCAGAACGGGGAGATACAAGCGGTCGGTGGGGTTAACCAGAAGATAGAAGGATTCTTCAGGGTGTGTAAGGCCAAGGGGCTCAACGGAAAACAGGGGGTAATTATTCCCAGGCAGAATGTTGAACAGTTGATGCTGGAACCGGAAGTGGTGGAAGCGGTAAAAAGCAAACTGTTCAATGTCTGGGCAGTGGAGCACATTGATGAGGGACTGGAGATTTTGACTGGTAAACCGGCAGGGAAGAGAGGTGAAGGCGAGAGGTTTACAGCAGATAGCGTACATTATCTGGTTAATCAAAGACTGAGTGAATGGAGTTTTAGAAGGGTCAGCAATAAGATTAGGCCTGGTGTCCATGTGAACCAGGACCGGCAAAGGGTTAGAAGGAGGAGGGGAAAATGAAAAGAAAGCGAATTTTTTTAGCCTGCCTCCTGTTAATCGCGGTTGTGAGCTTAAGCGGATGTGATGTAAATGCCAGTAACCTCCTCAATTCCAGCCAGGAGAAAGATAAATTTGTAAGAGTTGAGATTGTTTTTACCGATGAGCAAAAATTGGTCACCTATCTCAAAGACCTGGGGCTGGAAAGCGATGCCCGCATTTATGTGGGCGGGGCATCCACCAATAATTTCTATGATGCCCGGGGCAACATAATAGGGGCATTCAATTATCAGCGGGTACTGTATATCAAGATCTTACCCGAGGGTGAGGGGGATAACAACAGGGGGGATTAAAGACAGCACCATCCTGTGGTGCTGGTGTTTTTTTAGGAGAAGGGAAAGGGGATGAAGGTTTTGCTGAGCCGATTAGAAATTGTACTGCGCAAAACTTCGGTACAAGTACGCTTAATTTTAGCTTTCACACTAATACTGGCTGCAGTTACAGGGCTCATGGGAATTTATGCTACTCATGTAATGCAGGAGAAAATCACCTTTACCGCCCAGGAAAAATTAAAATCCGACCTGGCCACCGGTGAACATATTGTCGACATGAATTATCCGGGGGACTGGGAGATAAAAAACGGCCTTTTATACAAAGGCGGAGTATTGATGGAAGAAAACTACCGGGTGGTTGATGAGATAGGTAAGCTGACCGGGGATACAGTAACTATATTTAAAGGCGACACCCGGATATGCACCAATGTTATGAAAGACGGGGAAAGGCAAGTCGGAACCCAAGTATCTGATATAGTTAAGCAGGCCGTATGTAAAAATGGAGAAACCTACATAGGCCGGGCCGAAGTAGTCGGCACCTGGAATGAAACCGCCTATAAGCCGATTAAGAATAAAGAGGGGGAAATAATCGGCATATGGTATGTGGGAGTACCGGCTACTCCATACGATAATCTGGTGCAGCACTTCCGTTCCAGTATGATTATTTACTCTGCCATAGGTATTCTGGTCGGCTTCCTGGTGGCGTTCCTCATAGCTTATACCGTTTATATGCCTTTACGGCGTATCCGGGAGGCGGTGGAAAAGACCAGTGAGGGTGATCTTACCCAGCATGTTCCTGCCCGGGCCCATGATGAGCCGGGGCAACTGGCCCAAATGGTAAACCTTATGTTGGATAAAATGTCGGAACTGATTAAAAAGACCGACGATCTTATCAGGAATGTAAGCCACTCCAGTTCCCAGTTGTTAAAGAATTCGGAAATGAGTGCCTCCACCATGGAAAATATGAGCTCCCGGGCTAATGAAATGAGAGCAAGCGCTGCTATGCAGGCTGAGCTGACCAGCCGTTCCAAGGCTGCAATCGGGGAAATGTCTGCCGCTATCCAGCAGGTAGCAGAAAATGCTCAAGAAGTTTCAGGGTCAGCCATTTCGGCTACTTCACAGGCGCAGGAGGGAGAACAGCAGATTGAGAAGGCCATTAAACAAATAAATGTCATCAGTCAAACGGTCAATTCTACTGCGGCCATTGTGGTAGATCTCGGTACTAAATCTCAGGAAATCGGTCAAATCGTAGATCTCATTACCAATATCGCCACCCAAACCAATCTGCTGGCTCTTAATGCAGCTATAGAAGCAGCCCGGGCGGGTGAGCAGGGTAAAGGATTTGCCGTGGTGGCTGAAGAAGTCCGCAAACTGGCGGAGGAGTCTGGTGAGGCGGCCAAGCGCATAGCGGACCTGATTAAGGAAATTCAGGGGGAAGCCAACCGGGCTGTAAGTGCTATGCAGGATGGCACCAGAGAGGTTGCCAATGGAACAGAAGTGGTGGCCAGTGCCGGGGAAGCTTTTGAACACATTATTCAGGCAGTTACCACGGTCAATGAACAGATCCAGGAAATGTCCGCTGCCAGTCAGGAAATGGCGGCCAGTGCCGAAACGGCTATTGAGTCAATTGAAAAGACGACTGATGCTGCGGAAAATAATTTCCGCATAGCTGAAGATATCAGCCAGTTTGCCCAGGAGCAGATGGCCGGTATTGAAGAAATCAATGCTTCTCTGGATAAACTGAATGTCATTGTCGGAGATTTACAGGAGGCTGTTTCCTATTTCAAAGTATGATCCCGGCAGCAATAGAAAAATAGATGCAGAGCCCCCTACGGGGAACAACTGATGTTCATCATACTCCCAGTTAAGGGTGCAGATTGGAAGTATAATAACTCTGTTTGGATGCATAAATATGTAGGAGTCTTGGCGACGAAATATTTATGCATCCAAACTCCACGCTATAAATAATCCAAGGTTTCTACCTACTATTTTTATTGCTGGCTGCGGGCTTGCGGTCCATGGAGAGTTAAGGAAATAGACCCGGATATCAACGCGGATTTCGCGAAAAATATTTTCCGCGTTCTTCCCGGTAATTCCCTGAATCTGCGTCAAAAACCGTAAGGCAAGTTGTAACTTTCGGCCCTGAGGGCTATTTATAGAGGGAGAGTTTTGAGAATGAATAAGATTCAAGCCAGGTGTTTGATGTGCGGTAAGATTTTGGACGTTGGTGAAGACCACAAGGATTACCCTAAACTGGCAGCCCAGGAGAAAGCTCCGACTTTTATCTGTGATATTTGCAGTCACCGGATACGTTATGAATCCGATGAACAGCGGAAGCCCAAAAAACCAATGTAATTTCAGGAGGGTGCAGTTGAACGGGATAAGCATTCCAGGAAGAGGGCAAGAAAAACTTGCTGCCTATGAATTAATGCCGGGAAATGGCTGCGGCTATGTCCTGATAGTATGTCATGGTTTCCGCGGGGCCAAAGAAAATGGTGGCAGGATTTTCGACTGGGCCCAGAGGGTCAACCAAGTAGGTCTGGGCGTACTGGCCTTTGATTTTGCCGGCAGTGGCGCCAGCAGCGGAGATTTTGCCGCCATCACTCTTACTCAGCAGCTCCATGACTTGCTACAGGTTATTGATTATGCAGACCGGCGCTATCATAAGCCCATCATACTGTTGGGCCGCAGCTTCGGTGGGAGTACAGTATTGGCAACTGCCGGAAAGCCGGATGACAGGGTGGCCGGTTACATATTCTGGTCCACCCCGGTAAAGCTTAATGAAACTTTTGCCGGCATAGCGAATCAATTTGACCAGCTGGGATCTGGTGCGGCTATTGAAGTTAAGGATGAGCGGGGTTGCTTTAAGCTCAAATCTAATCTTATTGAAGATTTTGCCAACCATGATATGATTAATTACGCTAAAAAAATGGTATCCCAACCAGTTCTCATAATACACGGAACCGCAGATGAAGTGGTTGCACCGGACAATGCTGTCTGTTTGTATCAAAATTGCCGGCAGGCGGAATTACATATCATTGCAGGTGCTGACCACCGCTTTAGCAAAAGTGTTATGGAAAGAGAAGATATAACCCTCCGCTGGCTGAAAAAGACATTTATTGATAATCAATGCAACAGGGATATTAAACATTACTGATGCTGCTCTACCATTGCCGGTCTTATGTTTGTCCCTTAAAAAATGGGAGTGTAATTTTCTTGAGCTAGACCTGATATTTTACGGCATATATAGGGATCAAACTGTACTCCGGCACAGTTTAAAACTTCTTGTATAGCCTCCTCAAAGCTAAGCTCGCAGGGACGGTATAAACGTTTGGTGCTCATGGCGTCTATGGCATCGGCTATGGCTATCACCCGGGCAAAAACATTAATATCTTCCTGCTTAAGACCTTGAGGATAGCCTTTCCCATTAAAAAACTCGTGGTGACTATATATACCGTTTAATATATCTTGCGATAGCATCTGATTATCATGGCGCAACATCTCAACCGCATAACGTGGATGCTCTTTTACTTGGTTCCACTCTTCCGGCTCTAACTTTCCTGGTTTGTTTAAAATTGCCTTAGATAGATTTATCTTGCCAATATCATGCAATAATGCTGACAGCGTCAATTGCTTCAGTTCATGAGAGTTCAGGGCGATTTTTTCGCCAATCTTATCGGCTAGTGCCGCAACCCTAATGCTGTGTAAATAGGTATCATAGTGAAAATCCCTTACCATTTTTAAATAATGCACGGTGTTATTCATAAGCCCCTCCCTTATTTTAAAGATATATGATGCAGTCAGGGAAGTATTTAGCAGAGCGCCGTTAAAGTATGCGAGTACTAGTAATATGGGGCTCTATAGATACTGTGAAAGAACTCCCTCCTTATTGATAAGATACCGAAACTCAGACAGTTATCTTTAACTGCCTGAGCCGAGTAGCTTTAGGAAAGTCGGCAATTAAGCTAACCCGCGACCCGCGTGTATTTGCACATTGTAGTGGAAATTGTTAATATGGCTTTAATGATTGATTCCTCTGCTCAAATCCCGATTATATGATGGATGAAGGGATTACTCCTCTGGAGGCAGGGAAAACAAATTAATAGTTTAGTACTGGCTAAATCCAGAAAAATGGTTGCTGGGTAACTCGCTCATATATATTTAGGTTAACCACGTAGTGGTAGATTATTTCTGCCCTGAATCTGCTGGATTTTGCTCCTGATATTGCACGCTCTTCATAGAGCGATGAACTATTATGGTGGCGGCATATCTAGCTCCTAATAACAATAGTAAATACTAACTTGACCAACAGATTCGACGAATTAGTGACACTAATTCGAGATTAAATAACCGAATGGACAGTTGTATTATACTTTCTTTGAATTATACGGTTAGCATTACTATACGTCAAGGAGAATTATGCTGAATAAAAAGAAATTTGCAGAAAGATTAAAAGAACTTAGACGAACGAAAGCAGTGTCAACGCGAAGCCTGGCTAACGCAGTTGGCTTGAAAAGTCATGGTGCAATTACCCAATTTGAAAAAGGTAGCTCTTTGCCCGCTCTTGATACCCTTGTGGCTTTGGCGGAATTTTTTGGGGTAACACTTGATTATCTGGTAGGACTTACGGATTTTCCGCAGCCCATTCCTGATAATATCAAAAAAATTGTTGAACAGACCGATCATCCGGAAGCACTGATGATTATCCTCAACCAGATCAACATTGATGAAAAAGGACAAATACTTTTACACTCGGAAGAGAATAGAAAAGGTGAAAATGAGATTAAGGAATTAATGAAGGGATTGGACCAGGAATCTATATTGGAATTGCACAAATTCTTAAGATACCTGCACACTCGCCAATCTTTGGGGGAGATAGACGAGCTATCAGCTGGATTGGATATCACACCCCAAAAAAGTCAGGCCCGATAAAATAGCCCTAATTTTTATGGTCAAGAAATGTTTTTAAGATCATCATCTCTATTACTCAAATAATTTACTTAATAGTCTTGACTAAACTATCAAGTAATTGTAAAATAAAGTCGAATTTAATATAAACTTTCGGTCAAAGCATTCCCTGCGAAAGCAGGATATGTGAGGTAAAGTCATCTAAGTCCATTTGGATATGATGTCATTATTTGAGATTAGATTATCAGGGTGGATAGTCATTAAGTGACTATCCACTTTTTTAATGGTCTAATTCTTGAATTGACATATTCGGGTGGAAGGAGGTGACTTTAGTGAAGAAGTTTATTCTGCCGATTGTCTGTGCAATTATATTGCTTTTCATTCTCAGAATGTCCAACCCCGACTTAGCAATAGGCGGTATCGTAGTAGGCCTGATGATAGGTCTGGGAGTAGGTGCTCTCCTAAATGGGATTATATTTAAAAAAAAAGATAGTGATGAAATAAACGACCTGGAAAACAAATAGAGTGGATTTATAAATGCAAAAATCGCCTTAACCTAATAATGGTTTTGGCGATTTTTATTTTGGGGTTGGCGCTCCAAGATAAGCTGAAAACATATGAATGCAGGATATTTGCCTTGTTAATTTTATTTGTATGCTACGCCGATTAAAAAAACAGGTCCTGCAAGGGCAAATAATTAACAAGCGGGAAGGCATTGATTATCGGCCAGGCATGTTGTGCCGCTGGGAATGTATGATAAACTGGGTAAATGAAATTTGTGAATTCCCCATTATGTTCATCTTAATGAGTGTAATCAATAAAATTAATGCTATCCGGCAAGTCATTCGCAATAAGCTCTTTCATTTTCTTCGCGAATGGACAGGGGTAGCCAATGGGGGTCCCTTTTTTAATACAAGAAGCGAAAACAATTGTATCGGCTCCTCGCTTTACCAATTCCCTGGCCCTAAGAACAGCTTTCTTAGCCGGGCATCCGCCGCAATTGATGAATCCGACAATATCTATGTCTTCGGCAACGCCTTCAAAAGCACCTTTTCTTTCTTTTATCATCTTGAAGTCGGTTGTTCCGGGGCAATAGTCTTCCGTCTGGGCGCATCTGATAATTCCAATTTTCATTTTTCTGACCTCCCGTAAAAGTTTGGTAATAAAATTATTATTTATGTCCATGGATTAAAATTGGATAATTATCCAATTTTAATCCATGGAATACATTTCCGTGGGGGAGGAGGAATTATAATGGACTTTAACGTCATCCAATGCTATTCCTGAAAGGCTTTCTATACCGGTTTTAAGATCATCAGGCATCCCGGTATTATTGATACGCTGAGGGGATTGGCTGTTCAATAACTGGTTAACCGCCTTATTGCCGCAGATTTTCTGCATTTGTATGATATCTTTTGCCGTTAACATTCCTGGGTTTACTGCCGCCATCTGGATGATATGATTAACGTTGGTTGGTTGTTGTATGATATTAGCATCGGACTTTACCTGGTTTGTAGTGCTTTGAATCCTTTCCTTCTGGAAAACTTCATATCCCATCACCCAACCCCCACTTTACCTGTAAACCCTACGTTTCGCCTTTTTAAAACATTCAGCACAGAGGAATCATTTTCCTTCTATATTTTTCAGAATTGATAAATAAAATACTGATCCTGGCAGAGCCAGTTTATATAAATCTTCAAGTTCTAAGCCTCAGCCAATATTAAGAGCTTTTGTAGAATATTAGGGAATAAGGCCGTGGCATCTTATATTAAGAAATTATTGACATAAGGAATTATAATGTTTAGAATATAACAAAAGATTATAGAATAAATTGTAAAATAATAGCATAAAAAAACGGCTGTATTTATTCATGGTGGAGGGCTTTTCTACCAAAACAGCCCTCTATATAAAAGAGTAAAACTCCAGCGTCTTATACCTTAATAAAAATAAGGTTTAAGTCAGCTGGAGTTTTTATTTTAGAAACTAATCATTACAGTATCATGTCACAGATAAACCTTCCTTAATACTAATTTAAATTACCTTTTGGACAATTATTTTTAGATAAGGGGGTGAAATATGATACTAAATTAAGGGCGGGGCGGTTCTATAAAAATTTTAGGAGGTGCGGTTGTGGTAAAAAAAAGAAGACTATTTTTAGTGATGATTCTTGTTATGTCGTTGGCAATAGTTGGTTGTGGACAGGACAATGCAGCAGTAAATCAAGACGGCAGTGACGGAGCTAAAGTGTACACTTGCAAGATTGGTACTGACGAACCGGAAGGTACCCCTAAACATGAAGCGCAAATGAAGTTTGCTGACAGGGTAGCGGAATTGACTAATAATGAAGTGAAAATCACTATTTACCCAGGTGGCCAATTGGGCTCCTCAAGAGAACTTATTGAAGCTGCTCAAATAGGATCTATCCAAGGAGTTGCCGTACCAACATCAACTGTAACCGGGTTTGAGCCCAAAATGTCTGTATTTGACTTACCATTTTTGTTCCCATCAAGAGAAGTTGCCTACCAGGTAATTGAAGGTGAAGTGGGAGATGCGGTTTTAGCTACTCTTGAAAAACATGGTCTGGTCGCTACTTCTTTTTATGGAACTGGGTGGAAACAACTTACTGGTAACTTTAAAATTGAAGGCCCTGAATCATTTAAAGGCAAAAAGATCAGGGTAATGGAAAACCCTATTCTCATAGCACAGTTTCAAGCCCTTGGGGCCAGCGCTATTCCCATAAATTTTGGCGAACTATATAATGCGTTACAGCAGAATGTTGTTGATGGTCAAGAAAACCCCATCGTTACGTGTCACGAAATGAAATTCTATGAAGTTCAGAAATATATGGCAATTTCTGACCATGCTTACCTGCCTAATATTTTTGCGTTTAATAAAGCTTGGTTTGACAGCTTACCCGAGAAGCATCAGCAGGCTATTAGAACAGCTGGAAAAGAAATGGATAAATGGCTGCGCGATGAGGTAAAACAGCGTGAGTTTGAGGAGTACCTACCGACAATGAAAGATTTCGGAGTTCAAGTTACAGAGTTTGATGAAGAAACTCGGGCAAAATTTGCCGCTATCATTCAAGAGCCTACTCGCGCTAAATTCTTCGAATTAACTGGTGATGAGGGTAAAGCTTTATTGAAGAAAGTAGATGAGAAAATAGCAGAACTCAATAAATAATCAAAAATAATCTACTGGCAGTATAGAATTACTGCCAGTAGAAATTTTATGGGAGGTTCTTATGGGTACTATTTCTAAGATTAATCGTACGGCAGAAAAAGCGATACTCCCAATAGTTGCAGGTCTTTTGTTGTTTATTACCTTGCTCCTTACCGCAAATGTTATCGGGAGGTATGCATTGGGCTACTCGCTTAAATGGGCGGAAGAGTGTACCAATTATATAATAATCTGGATTACTTTCTTGGCTGGGGTAAATTGCTTGCGTAAAGGGATGCAAATTTCTATGGACGCTTTGATTTTACAATTTAATGATGCTATGCAAGCAGTTGTGAAAAGGATAACTAATTCAATAGGCCTGGTGTTTTCACTCATAATGGTTTGGTTGGGTTTTAAATTAACTGTGATGGCTTTGTCAACCGGCCAGGTTAGTCCGGCCATGATGGTTCCCATGTATATTCCTTATTCGGTATTACCTTTAAGCGGGGTATTCATGGCATTAGAATATTTGGAGTTCATTATACTGGGTGAGCCCAAAGATATACCTTTGAACACGGAAGAATTATAAAAATCTCTTTATATTGGAGGTTAATAATATGCTGTTATTGATCATTCTGCTCCTTCTTCTGTTAGCATTAGGCGCACCAATATATATTGCATTGGCACTGCCGGCTCTGATTACTCTGGCTATTAATGGAGTTGAGCCTCTTGTTTTTGCCCAGAGAATGTTTGGTGGTATTGACAAATTCGCCCTAATGGCTATACCTTTGTTCATTTTTGCCGCCACTCTGATGGGTAAAGGAGGTATGGCACGAAGAATACTGGTTCTGGCAGATGCTTTAGTAGGGCGTTTTTATGGCGGAACAGCGGTCGGAACGGTTTTATCCTGTTTGTTTTTCGGCGCCCTCTCAGGTTCGTCGCCTGCAACAGTGGTTGCTGTAGGAGGCATCACTTACCCTATGTTGCTTGGGAATGATTATGGCAAGAAGTTTTCCATGGGATTGGTCACATCTGCCTCGTCTCTCGCTCTGTTGATACCGCCAAGCATAACCATGATTGTTTACGCATCATCAACCGGCACATCAGTAGGTCAGCTATTTATGGCCGGTGTCGGACCAGGAATTGTATTGGCGATAGGATTTATTTTGTATTCTGTTTGGTACTCATATAAATACAATATTCGTATCACCTCTGAAATTACAGGCAGACAGATGTGGCATGCGTTTAAAGATGCATCGTGGGCTTTAGGGGTGCCGGTTATCATCCTTGGAGGAATTTATGCTGGTATTTTTACGCCTACGGAGTCGGCAAGTGTCGCAGCGGCATATGCCATCATAATCGGTTTGTTTGTTTATAAAGAGTTAGACCTGAAGACACTTTTCGAAACATGCAAAAGCTCCGCATTGCTTACCGGACAAGTTATGATATTATGTGCCAGCGCTGCCGTACTTTCCTGGATGTTGAGTCTTTCCCAGGCACAATTATTATTCACCGATGTACTGGAGCCATTTCTAGGTTCTCCCGCTATGGTATTAGTAATAATGATTATAATCTTGATTATCTTTGGTATGTTTATTGATCCAACTCCCTTTGTACTACTTCTGGCTCCCCTCTTTGCCCCCATCGCCAATATGATTGGTTTAGACTTAATTCATTTAGGCATCATCATGGTAGCCGGTGGTGCTATCGGCATGTTTACACCACCCTTCGGGTTAAATCTTTTTGTTGGTATGGCAACCTTTAGGGAGGACTTTGCAAGTGTCGCCATGTCATGTATTCCATTTATAGTAATAGGAATCATATTTTTGTTTGTTATAGCTTTTGCCCCGGGAATATCACTATGGCTGCCTAACCGGCTGTGGTAAGCCTGCTGTGGATATACTTTGGTGAAAAATAAGCAAGAATCAAATGGAAAATGAGGTGATTTATTTTGAGAAATATTCAAATAACAGTTAATGGGACCGGGTATTCATTGCTTGTAAATGAAAAGCGCAGCTTGGCTGATTTTCTGAGGAAAGATTTAAACCTGATCGGGACCAAGATTGCCTGCAACAGCGGCCACTGCGGGTCATGTAACGTTTTAGTGGATGGAAAACTGGTTAAGGCCTGTATCTTACCAGCTGTTAAGGCTGATGGGAAGAAGGTATTAACTATTGAAGGGTTAGCTACCCCTGATGGACTACACCCAATCCAGCAAGCTTTTATTGAAGCAGGGGCGGTTCAATGCGGATATTGTACCCCGGGAATGATTTTAACTGCCAAAGCTCTTTTAGACCGTAATCCTGACCCAACGGAGGAGGAAATAAAACAGGCTATTTCAGGTAATTTGTGCCGCTGCACAGGCTATGTAAAGATCGTTGAAGCCGTTCTGTTGGCTGCAAAATTACTGCGTACAGCAGAAAGGAGTGGGCAATAATGGCAAAAAAATACGTTGGACAAGGTATACCCATGTTAAACGCAGTAGAAAAGGTTACGGGAACTATGTGTTTTGGCGCTGATTTTACTCTTCCGGGGGTTCTTTATGGAAAGATCTTGCGCAGCCCTATTTCCCATGGCCGTATTGTAAAAATAGATACCAGTGAGGCGCGTCGCTTACCCGGAGTAGCTGCGGTTATTGCCGGCCCGGAATTAGATCTTCCTTTATTTACAGCCAGAGGGCAGAGAATCGACGATGATCGTGTTATGGTAAAAGATAAAGTTCACTATGTGGGTGATGAGATAGCGGCTGTGGCCGCTGTAGACGAGGAGACTGCACTCGAGGCCATAAAATTAATCAAGGTTGAATACAGTGAGCTTCCTGCGCTATTTTCCCCGGAGGAAGCGATGCAACCCGGCGCTCCTAAGATACACGACCATCTGCCATCAAATGTTGCGGATCATATTGAATATCAGATAGGCGATGTGGAAAAGGCATTTGCAGAATCTGACATAATTGTGGAAGACGAATTTTATACCGGCATGGTTCATCAGGCTTATCTGGAACCCCAGTCTGTTGTCGCCCAATGGGAATGTACGGGAAAAGTAATCATTTGGGCGCCAGTGCAAGTCCCGCAATCGTTAAGATACTCTTATGCCCGTGCCCTTGGTATAAAGCCGGAACAGATCAGAATAATCCAATGTAATGTGGGTGGTGGATTTGGCGCTAAACAAGAATGTAAAATTCATCCTATTGCCGCATTGCTCTCAAAATATTCCGGACAACCGGTTAAAATAGTGAATACCCGCGAAGAAGAGTTTATGGCCACTTTTCCCCGCATGCCTATGAGAATCCATATGAAGATAGGAGCTACCAAAGATGGAACTCTTTTAGCTAAAGAGAGCAGGTTTATAGGAGATAACGGCGCTTATACCAACTATGGAATCGGCATCATGGTTAGTGCAATCACCAGGCACGACAACCTTTATCGAATAAAAAATATTAAAACTACTTCTGATTTAGTCTATACCAATAAACCGGCTACAAACGCTTTTCGCGGGTTTGGCAACCCCCAAAGTCACTTTGCTTTTGAATCCTTGTTAGACATTCTGGCCAATAAGCTAAACATGGATCCGGCTGAGTTGAGGCTGAAAAATGCTACCCAAACAGGAGACGTTACCCCATACGGATGGAAGATAGGAAGCTGTGGCTTAAGTGAATGCATTGAGAAAGCCACCGCCAAAGCAGATTGGCAGCGAAAAAGACAAGAAAAAAAGGCGGGAGAAGTTGTCCGGGGCATAGGCCTGGCTTGCTGCCTGCATGTATCCGGCAATCGTACTTTTCTGCCTTTTTTTGACGGGGCAGCAGCTTTTTTGCGCATTGATGAAGAAGGCCAGGTTACTATTCAGGTGGGAGAACCGGATATCGGTCAGGGTTCTAAAACGGTATTGGCTCAGATGGCGGCAGATGAATTAGGGATTACTCCCGATCAGATAACTGTTATCAATGTAGACACTTCCTCTTCGCCCCACGGCCTGGGTACCTTTGGTGACAGGGTCACCACCCTGGCTGGCAATGCCGTGAAAGATGCGGCGGTAAAAGCAAGGGAAGTTATAATCAAGTATGCCGCAGAAAAACTAAATGTACCCAAGGAAGAACTTGAAATCGAAGACGGGCTTATAAAGGTCAGGGGTAAGTCTGATCTCAGAGTAGCATTTAAAGATATCTCCCAGATAGCATCATATGACCGGGGAGGCGGAACGATACAGGTGACAGGAACTTTTGTCCCCCAGGATGTCGCCGTGGTTGATCCTCAAACCAAACACGGCAATGTATCCTGCGCTTATCCTTTTGTTGCCCAAGTGGCAGAGGTAGAAGTTAATAAGACCACAGGTGAGGTAAAAGTTATTTATTTATCAGCGGCGCATGACCTGGGCAAGGTTATTAATCCTTTGTTGGCAGAAGGACAGATTCAGGGAGCTGTAGCCCAGGGAATTGGTTTTGCCTTATTTGAGGATTTAAAGTTGGAAAATGGCAGCACAGAAAGTAATTTCCGCAAATACCGTATTGCCAAAGCCACAGATATGCCTAAGATTGACACTATTTTCGTTGAAACCGACGACCCTAATGGTCCATATGGAGCCAAGGGTCTTGCAGAGCCTGCCCTTACCCCCATAGCTCCTGCTATAGCCAATGCAATTTATAATGCTGTGGGGATAAGATTAAAAGAATTACCTATGACACCGGAAAAAGTGCTGGCAGCCCTTAAGGCAGAAAACAACTAGGGCTAGTTTCTATATACCCTTGACATATAGGCCTTTCAAAGGTATATTATAAATAATGATAATTTAGTTTTGCTGTATTTTCACATGGTAAAGAGCTTACCCCTCTTTATGGAAATGGAAAAACCCCAGCAACTTTAATCTTTCTTGGGAAAGGTGATGTTGCTGGGGTTATTGTTTTTTTATAGTCTCTGGAATAAAAGAAGAATTTAAAGGTTGGAATGGCAAGGGGGAATTATAAAGACAAGAAAATAAAAGTTTCCTGCAACAGTAAGAGGGAAATATTTAGGGTGGGTCGGGCAAAGCGCTTTCTTACCTAACCCGGAATTCCGCTAGACGACTATTTAGAAGGAGGGACAGATATTGTACTGGGAAAATTATTATTTACCTGAAACAGTTGATGAAGTCCTTAAGCATCTAAAGGACAGCAATGGAAATACCCGCATAATGGCAGGCGGAACCGACCTCATGATCCTGGTGAGGAAAGGTATGGTTAAAACCCAGGGAATTATTGATATTGGAAATATTAAGGAGCTTAAGTACATCAGAGAAGAAGGAAAATATATTAAAATCGGCGCCCTTACTACACATTCGCAGTTGGCCGAATCAGCATTATTAAAAAAGAAAGCCAGGGTACTTGCTCTGGCTGCGGGTTGTGTAGGTTCACCCCAGATCAGAAACGCCGGCACCATAGGCGGCAATATCGTGAACGCCCATTCTGCGGCAGATACTGCTATTGCGCTGACTGCTTTAAATGCACAGGCCAGGATCAAAGGACCGGAAGGTGAGAAGGAAAAGCCGCTTTCGGAATTGTACACGGGAGTCGGTAAATCTTTTGTGGATCCTACCAAAGAAATCATTACTGAATTTGTTTTTGAAACTCCGGGTGAAAATGAATCTACTGCTTTTATGCGTCATGCAAAAAGGAAAGCTCTGGCCCTGCCGATACTCAATTTAGGCGTTTGGCTGAAAACCAACAGCGGTAAAAACATTCTTGAGGACGTACGTATTGCAGTAGGACCAATGGATTATAAACCTCTAAGGGCTGTGGAAACCGAAAATATGCTTAAAGGCCAGCCTCTTACCGAAAAGACCCTTAAATCAGCTCAGGAGACAATTATCAAAGAGATAAAACCCCGGGATAGTTTTCAGGGGAGAGCTGCTTATAAAACAGACATGGTCAAGGTATTTCTGGCACGTGCTATTGTTGAGGCTGTCGGCGACTTAGGAGGTAGGATTGATGGTTAAGAAAACAATAAACTTAAATGTTAACGGTAAGCAATATGAACTGGAAGTTGAACCGGATATAAAACTGGTTGATTTGATTAGAGAAAAGATAGGCTTAACCGGAACCAAGATAGGGTGTAATAATGGCGAATGCGGAGCTTGTACCATCCTGTTGGAAGGCGAGCCAGTGGCCTCTTGCATGATGCCGGCCTTTAAAGCTCACGGTAAAAATATAATTACGGTGGAAGGATTAGGAACTGCCCAAAATCTTCATCCTCTGCAGAAAGCATTTTTGGCTTACGGTGCTGTCCAGTGTGGATTCTGTACACCGGGCATGCTGATGAGCGCCAAGGCATTATTGGATAAAAACCTCACTCCAACAGAACAGGATATCAGACAATCTATTTCAGGAAATCTCTGCCGATGCACCGGATATAAGAAAATTGTTGATGCCATCCTGGCCGCTGCAGCAGAATTGAGAGGAGAACATGAGGTAAAATGGCCGGTAACAACAGGTGAGGATGTTGTTGGCTCATCTGTAACAAGAGTTGACGGTATTCCAAAAGTGACTGGTGAATCCAAGTTTGCCAATGATTATTATTTCCCTAATATGGCTTATGCCCAAGCGCTTCGCAGCGCTCATCCCCATGCTCTGATTAAAAACATTGACATTGAAAAAGCTCAGGCTCTTGCCGGCGTTTTGGGTGTGTATACCAGCAAGGACATTCCCGGCCCTAACATAGTCGGTATTATGCCCCATATAAAAGACACACCCGTATTGGCAGGTGATAAAGTTCGTCACTATGGTGATGCTGTAGCTTTGGTGGTGGCAGAAAGCGCTGAGATCGCTGAAGAAGCTTTAAGAATGATCAATGTGGACTATGAACCGCTGCCAGGGGTTTTTTCAGTGGAAGACGCAATTAAAGAGGATGCCCCCAAGGTGCATGAAGGGGGAAATATGCTTTTACACAGAAAAATGTACCGGGGCGATATCGAAAAAGGGTTTAGTGAAGCCGCTGTAATCGTTGAGGATAACTTTAAAACCCGAATGAACGAACACGCTTATATAGAGCCTGAAGCAGGCGTCGCTCTATACGAGGGTGGAATATTAAAGGTTTACACTATAACCCAGGGAGCACATTACCATCGTGGGGAAATTGCCGTAAACCTCAAACTCCCCGTGAGTAAGGTAAGAGTTATACAGACAACGACCGGCGGCGGATTTGGAGGGAAAATCGACGTTTCTCTGCAGGTTCTTGTTGCACTGGCGGCTTTTAAGACCGGAAGGCCGGTAAAAATGGCTTATTCCAGGGAAGAATCCATGATTACCTCCACCAAAAGGCATCCCTATTATATGCACTATAAGATCGGCGCACGCAGTGATGGAAAGCTCACCGCCGTCCAAGCGGAGATCTATGGAGATACGGGAGCTTACAGCTCTCATGGACCGGGAGTTTTAACCAGAACAGCAGCTTCTATCGTGGGCCCTTACGAAGTGGACAATCTGAAAGTCGATGCTTATTGCGTCTATACTAATAATCCCGTTGCCGGAGCCATGCGGGCTTTTGGTTCACCCCAGGCCTCCATCGCCTATGAAGCTTTGATGGATGAATTGGCCCAAAAACTTGGAATCTCTGCCGTAGAAATACGCAGGATCAATGGATACAAAAAAGGTTCTGTAATTCCTACCGGTCAGGTACTAACTGATGGCGTAGGTTTCATGGAAACTTTTGATCGTGTTGTGGAAAAAAGCGGATTTAACAGATAAAGTAAGGAAGTGATAAAATGAAATTGCGCGGGAAAGGTATTGCGTGCTTTTTTTACGGTATGGGTAATACAGGTAAACCAAACCCTGCCAGTGCCTATGTAGAGCTGATGCAGGATGGTTCTGCCAACATCTTTTGCGGAGTTGCCGATATTGGCCAGGGTTCAAGCACAGTAATGACGCAAATTGCTGCTCAGGAATTAGGAATTCCCTTTGAGATGGTTACTATGACTAGCGCAGATACCGGGGTAACACCTGAAGCAGGCGTAACTTCCGCCTGCCGGCAAACCTTTATTTCGGGAAATGCAGTGCGCCTGGCGGCCAAGGACGCTAAAGAGCAATTATTTGCTGAAGCTGCCAAAATTCTATCGGCCGGCACGGAAAAACTTGCTGCCCAAAATGGATATATATATGTAGAAAATTATCCTGAAAGGAAAACTACAGTCGGAGAAGTTGTCGCTAAACTTTATAAAGCGGGCAAGGTTGTTATCGGAAGGGCAAGCTTTAATCCCCCCATTGTCCCCTTGGATGATGAAACCGGCCAGGGAGTCCCCTATGGGGTTTACACCTACGGCACAATGGTGTCAGAGGTGGAGGTCGATACTGAGACCGGACAAGTAAATGTGTTAAAAATAACTGCCGCCCAGGATGCCGGAAAAGCAATCAACCCTTTGAATGTAGAAGGACAAATTGAAGGCGGCATTGCTATTGGGTTAGGTTTTTGCCTGTCCGAGGAAATCTTTTTGGAAAAAGGTTTGATTAAGAATCCGAATTTCAATGAGTATTTACTGCCAACAGCCCTTGACATGCCTGATATTGATCCTATTATTGTTGAATGTCCCGAACCTATAGGTCCTTTTGGAGCCAATGGTGTAGGTGAGCCTTCCAATGTGCCTGTAGCAGCTTCTATTTTAAATGCCATAGCTGATGCGGTGGGATGCAGGGTTAAAGAGCTTCCCTGCACTGCTGAAAGACTTTTTAATGTACTACAGCAAGGCGGTAATTAAACAAATATGTTTTTAAAGCCTTAACTCCATTATAAAATGAAGGCCCGGCGGCAGTATTTTCAGCAATAAACACCCAAGACTGCCGTTTCCGGGCTTTCAATATTTCTTTTCACTTAATCTCGAGCAATTTAACATATTGTAGTATAATAATTTTAAATTAATTCACTGGCGGCTTGAGCTCCATACTCCGGGGTAACCACTCTATTATCTGTAATATAAGTTGCATGGGAGGCTTTAAAAGTGAAAGGAAACACACACCTTTTCAGTGGGCATGCCGTGCTGCCAAAAGGCATACCTATGCGGGAGCAGCTTGATAGAACGACAGCTCTGCTAGAGGTGGATTTAGAGAAGCATACAATTGTTAATGCATCTTTTATTACCGTACTTCCACACACCGGCGATTTTTTGGCTTCTATTGCACAAGGGTATGATCTCTCCCAGGGGATAGAGCCCTTAATCAAAGAAATTGAGAACCGTGCTCATCTTAATAGCATCCGCGCTTTTTGTAAAGCCATAATGATTGCCTATGAGCATTATCAGGCATATATAGAGGATAAAGATTAAAGGCTGTTAAAGAAGTGTGCAGAGCGTCCTGATCCGGCTGTCCTGCACAGTTTGTGATAAACTCCAAATATTTCGCGGGCTATCCTTTAAGTCAGCCCACCCCAATTTGACCATTGTCTTATCTTTTGTTATAATCACTTATGCAATATGCGCCCGTAGCTCAGTGGATAGAGCACCGGCCTCCGGAGCCGGGTGCGGAGGTTCGATTCCTCTCGGGCGTACCATGAAAGAATTCGATTTATTGGCACTTTATAAAATTATTAAAGTGTCAATTTTTTATTGCCAATGTTCCACTTTTCTTGTTGACATCTGCAAAAGCCAGATCATCTTGATGCTATCCGGGCTGACGATGCTGCCGGCTTAAGACCGAAAGTAATAACCCGCTCAGGCAGATGGCAGCGGTGATGCGATACAACCAGGCGTTGGCGGCAACATAGGCAGCTCCGTAAGACAGGACAGATGCTTTACTGCTGAGAATCAGGGTGAAAATAGTGACTGAGGCAGCAATCCCCAGAGCAAAAGCAAAATTCCTTACCGTGGCGATAAATCCTCCGGCATAGCCCGCTTTATCTCTGGGTATGGATCCCAGTATGGAACTGTTATTGGGGGAACCGAAGCTTCCCATCCCTACCCCCAACAAGAGCAGGCCGGCTGCTATGCGGATAAGATCATAATGACCATTTAAGGTGGACAGCATAAAATGCCCGCCGCTCATTAGCAGAAAAGCGAAAGAGGTCAGGCGGGTAGCGCCCACCCGATCAGAAAGATTACCGGCCAGAGGCGCGGTTATAGCCATGGACACCGGGGTAATGGTCATCATTAAACCGGAAGCAGCCGGGGAGAGCTGCAATAGTTTTTCCATATAAAAGGGCGTTAGAAAAATAGCTGCGGTCTGGGTAGCATATGAGGCAAAGGACATGATGTTGCCGTAAATAAACGGCTTTACCCGGAAAAGCTCCATATCCAGCAGGGGGTAAGGATGTTTTCTCTCTACCAGATAAAATATCAGCAGGCAGATCAGGCCCAGAGAGACGAGATCAAGATTTATGGCCTGTTCTGCGGATAGGCCTAATAACAACATGGCGGCAGCCAGGGCAAAAAGCAGGTTGCCCCAGAGATCGAATTTAAAATGTTCCTCTTTCCTGGAATCACCGGGTAAAAATTTTGCGGCCAGGATAAATCCGACCAGACCGATGGGGATATTTAAAAGAAATATTGCCGGCCAGGAGAACTTGGCTACCAGCACGCCACCGATACTGGGACCGCTGAGATTGCCTATGCCAACTATACTGCCGGTTATTCCCAGAGCTTTCCCCCGTTCCTGGGCGGGAAATATATTGGACACTATACCGATGCCGGTTGCCATCATCATGCTGGCGCCTACTCCCTGGAATATTCTTGCGCTTACCAGCAGATGCAGAGAAGGGGAAAGGCTGCACAGCAGAGAACCTACGGTAAAGATAAGAAACCCGTAAGTATATATTTTGCTGCTCCCCCTCTGATCCCCCAGTCGGCCAAAGAAAAGCAGAGTGGCGGTAATGACCAGCATATAAGCAGTTGCTACCCATTGCACTCCCTGCATGGAAACCGACATATCATCAGCAATGGTAGGATTGGCAATGTTCAGGATACTTCCATCCAGAGTGGACATGAAGATACCGATACATATCACTATTAAGACCTGCCACTTCTGTTCCAGCTTTATCATTCAGCTATCCTCGCACGTAATATGATAGTAAAATGCTTCTCTTAAATAATTATGTCAAAGATTCCAGTACATACATCTCAATATAGGTATTCGGCGAGGTGCGGAAAACACCTGGTTATTGGCAGGAATAATGCGTTAATATTCGGGCTTGACCGTGACCAAAGAATTGTAATCCCTTAAGGCCGGAATATGAGAGGGGATGAACAGGCATGGAGGTTAATCTGAATTATATGCAGTTGCTGCTGCTGGCAGCCTTGGCGGAAAGTGTTGGGGAAACGCTTAAAATGGCATGGGTGCCCCTTTTTATTCCATTTGCCGGTCCTGTATTCACCGGAATCATTGCTTCCCGGGGAGCAAATTTTCTGCATGATTTAGTTAAGATTGGAATGGGTTAAGCTAAAAAGCAAGGCCTGGCTTATTTTAAAGGCACCCGGATAACCGAATCGGCCAGGCAGCGGATGGCTTTTTCGGCCTCAGCCAGAGTAGTCCCTTCAGTTCCCACTTCAAAAAGCAGAGCGGTAGGGTACAAATCCTGGTTATAGTCGCCCCGTCCCAAGAAAATTCCCCGCATCAGACCGGGGTGGATTTCGTCACTTTTAGTCTTGAGCCGTTTGGCATAATTCAGATTGGCTTGCATATTGGGATTAGAGCGCCCGACCACAATCATCACCCGCCCGGCCGGCACTCCATTTACCAGAGTCAGGTAAGCTTCCCGGGGGGCTGAATCGCGGTGAAGGTCGAAAGAGGCGTCAGGGGATTCTTTCAGCAGCTGCAAAGCAGTTCGGCGCGAGCGGTGATAAGCATTAATATCATGAGGATCATGCTGATTGTAGCTATGAGTCACGCTTATACCGGCCATCTTCAGCGAATCGGCGAAAACGGAACCGACCTTGTAGACATCGCCCTCTCCGGGCCTGGAAGCAGTACCGGAGGTAGGCACATAGCATTCATCACTATGAGTATGATATACCACCATGTGGCGGGGACCATCCTGCCAAGAGCTCTGGGCCGGGATGGATGCAGAGGAACCGGGCAGGGAATTGCCCTGGGTTTTATTAGAGGAGGATTCCTCTTTTACCCGGGCAACCGCCTGATTCCCGGAAACGCTGATGATTACGTAATGAATATTGGTATCATTGATGTATTCGTCGTTTTCGTAAACCGGTATTCCCGTTTCCAGTATGACCTTCCCCGTGCTATCCCGAACGGTAACATAGGTTGTGGGACTTGATTCCGGAACAGGTTTCAGAGGTGTAGCTTTGGGAGTTGAGATTATGTTTATGATATAGGCTCCTGCCATTACCGCAATTAATATGGCAAAAAAGAAAACGATCCGCTTTTTATTGATTCCTTCCATAAATAAAACCGCCTTTTCACTATGATTGCTAGTATTTTGTGAAAAAGGCAGTTTATCTATGCAAATTATTAAAGGTTATAAATTGGTATCCCAACTGGCCAGGTATGCTGCCTGTTCACTGGTCAGTTGGTCTATCTGCACCCCGTCGGCCTGCAATTTCAAGCGGGCTACCCGCCGGTCGATTTCTGCCGGTACGTTGTAGACGTGATTGCTCAGGCGCTCCCGGTTTTGAATGACATAGAGCAGAGAAAGAGCTTGCAGGGAGAAACTCAAATCCATGACTTCCGCCGGATGACCATCACCGGCGGCCAGATTTACCAGCCGGCCTTCAGCCAGCAGATACAGGCGCCTACCGTCAGCCATGACGAATTCTTCAATATTATTTTTCAGCCCTCTGCTGCTGGCGGCCAGAGCGGATAGATCGTCTTTGCTGATTTCCACATCAAAATGTCCGGCATTGGCCATAATCGCATTATCTTTCATTACTTCCATGTGTTCTTTGCGAATAACGTTTACATTGCCGGTAACGGTAATAAAAATATCGCCATGACGAGCAGCCTCGGCCATGGGCATTACCCGAAATCCATCCATGATGGCTTCGTTGGCCTTGATGGGGTCAATCTCGGTGACGATAACCCGTGCCCCCAGACCCCGGGCCCGCATGGAAACGCCTTTACCGCACCAGCCATACCCCACAACTACTACATCCTTGCCGGCTGCTACCAGGTTGGTGGTACGGTTGATTCCGTCCCAGACGGACTGACCCGTACCATAACGATTATCGAACAGATATTTCATGTAAGCATCATTTACCGCCATCATAGGGAATTGCAGAGCTTGGCCCTGATCCATGGACTTAAGGCGAACGATCCCGGTAGTAGTCTCTTCACAGCCGCCGATAATTCTTTGGGCCTGCTCGGGTCGATCTTTATGCAGGGTGGTGACCACATCGGCTCCGTCATCAATTATGGCATCAGGTTCACAATCCAGCATCATGGCCAGGAAGCGTTCATATTCTTCCGTACTTTCGCCATGAATAGCATACACGGTAATACCTGAGTCCACCAGGGCAGCGACTACGTCATCCTGGGTAGACAGGGGATTACTGGCACAGGCTATTACATCAGCTCCGGCAGCCTGCAAAGTCTGCAGCAGGTAGCCGGTTTTGGCTTCCAGATGTAAACAGCAGGCTATGGTCCGGTTGGCCAAAGGATGAGTTTCTTCAAACTCCTGGCGCAGGATATTCAGAACCGGCATAAATTGTTGCACCCATTCCAGTTTTTTGTGTCCATAAGGAGCGAGTGATAAGTCCTTAATCACAGATTGTCTGCGTTTTGCAGTGCTATTCATGCATTAACCTCCGTAAATGGAATATGAGCTTATTCTACATATAGAATATTATAGCAAAAAGCGTACCAGGAAGATAATTATCTGGTAAGATTATTTAATAGCTGGCATTTAGTTCTTGGAATATTGCACAATACAAGGAGGTAATCAGGATGAAGCGTCGCGTTCCCGCCATCTGTCCTCATGTATATCAAGTGGGGGGAGATAATCTTTCCCGGGGGGAAGACTGTTGCGTATACCTGGTGGAGAGCCTGGGCCAGGGGGCCGTTATTGATACCGGCGCCGGAGCCAGTGCCGATGATATTTTGAATAATATTGAGTATTCCGGTTTTAAATTAGCGGAAATCCGCTATATTATTATTACTCACGGGCATATTGACCATATCGGAGGGTTAAAGACCTTTAAGAACAGGCTCCAGGCAGAGGTAATCGCTCACCGGCTGGATCTTCCGGCCATTGAAGAGGCCAGGCCCGAGCTGACTGCAGCCCCTTATTACGGAGTGCAATATGAGGGGATAAAGGTGGATAAAGTTTTGAGCGGCGATGACAGCCTGAAGTTAGGAGATCTCACCCTGAATTTTCTGCATACCCCGGGCCATACTCCCGGCAGTATGTCAGTTTATCTGGATACGGCAGGGCAACGGGTTTTATTCGGGCAGGATATCCATGGACCTTTCGCTCCGGAGTGGGGTTCCGACCGCAGACAATGGGCTGCATCCATGCATAAACTGCTTGAGCTGGAGGCCGATATACTCTGTGAGGGCCACTTTGGCATTTATTCCCCGGCCAGTGCAGTAAAGGAATATATAGAAGGGTACTTGCGCCGATTCCGGGGATGACTCAGCGCCACTTCTCATACCAGGTATAATTGACCACCTGGGTCCCGTAGCTATTGGCGTCTTTGGTATTATAATAGTTGCCGGCGCCGTAATATACATCCAACCAGTAAGGGTCATCAGGCCAGAGACGGTAGTTGATGTCACCGGTATCCATTACCTTAAGACTGGCAAATTCCTGGCCCTGAACCTTAATGGGCTTTTCCAGATAAATTTCCGTACCGAAAGGTAGCAATGGCTCCCGCGGGTCTCCGCCGCTGTCGGCCGGATAACGGGGATGGACGGCAATGCCGCCGATAAAGTAAGATTTTCCATTAGCCGCTACTGCCGCCCCGATCTCTTCCGTATAGGCGGTTGACTTCTGATTCTTCACCGAAAACCGGATATACCATTGGCTTTCTTTTTCAACCGGCTGAACTGGATACGGGGAGCGCTCGGGAGATTTTTTGGTGGTAATTAAAAAGAACAGAGCCATAAAAATGATGCCTATCACGGCTATGGAAGCCAGCCAGCGCAGGTTCGGTTTGGTTAACTTCATTGTCACGCCCCTCCTTCTATTCATAATTTGCGTAATAGGAGGTTTTTTATTAGTTTTAAAAGGGAAAAGGCCCCGCTTTAGGTACCGTTCCATGATTCCAACCTGATAGAATAGTTTTTTGAAAATCGCATACAATTATCGAACCAGGCAGGCAGCAATCAAGCTGTCTGCCTTTTTTACTGGGGCTATAAAGTAAAAACAGCAATAACCCTACATAAATTCAATAAAATGCACCTATACGGAAAATGAGAAATAAGTAGTATTTAGTTAAGCAGGAAAATAGGATTCTGGAGTGGGATGACTAAGGGAGTGATATTCTTTGAGTAAAAAACTGTTTGTAGGGATGGTTCTAATTTGTTTTATACTGGGGAATGCCCCGCAGGCTTCGGCCTTGGAAGCCAGGGACGTTCCCGTCGGCCATTGGGCGGCAACGGCCCTGAGAGAGCTGAACGGCCACGGAGTTATGCAGGGTTATGAGGGGTTCTTCCGCCCCGATGATGAAATTACCAGGGCGGAATATGCGGCGCTCATCAACCGAACCTTCGGATTTAAGAAAACCGCGCCGGAATCCGTCTTTGCAGACTCCGGTTCAGACCTCGGCAACTGGAAAGACCTGGCCATTATGCAAGGGGCCTATCAGGGCTATTTAAAAGGTGAAAACGGGTACGCCCGCCCTGACCGCAACATCACCAGAGAAGAAGCGATGGTCATTATCTCCCGAGTGCTGAAACAGGAGGCAACGGAAGGGAACACCGACTTTTCGGATGACGGCCGGATATCCCCCTGGGCAAAAGGCAATATCACAGCCATGTGGAGGGAAGGCTATGTCAGCGGCAGCGGAGGCAAGCTGGACCCGGGTTCCAACCTGTCCCGGGCGGAGGCGGCGCAGCTCCTGTATAACACCACGGGAGAGCTTCTCGACCAGGCTCAAGCCTATGATATGGAAAACAAAGTTTTTACCAACGTGACCATCAGCGTGTGAACCTGGCATGGCATTGACTATAATCGCTTTCACGGGCAACACGCCGCGCGAAAATGGCGCCGGTGCTGTTCAGCCGGCTGAGGAAGTAAGCTGAAAATAAGGTGAATATATTGGAGCGCAAGTGAGGCACTTCGAGCGAAGTTCCTCACTTGCGTCATTTTCGTATCGGTTTGGGGTATGGTTCAATAAGTCTTCCTATTAAACCGCGCCTTTATGGGCGGGAGCCTTTGGAAACAGAGTTTAGAGCCGGTGAATAAAAAAGCCGCTGCGCAGTTTGGGTTCAAACCAGGTCGATTTGGGGGGCATAAGCTGACCGGCATCGGCTATGGCCATAAGTTCCTGAATCCGGGTAGGATACAAGGAGAAGGCTACCCTCATATCGGTGTGAACCCGCTTTTCCAGTTCCTTGAGTCCGCGGATGCCTCCAACAAAATCAATCCGTTTGTCAGTCCGGGGATCGGTAATGCCCAGCAGGGGAGCAAGGATATTTTCCTGCAGGATGGACACATCCAGACTGGCTACCGGGTCATCCGCGTTAAAACTGCCGGGTCGGGCTTGCAGGCGGTACCATTGACCGTCCAGGTACATGCCGAAGCAATGGGTATGCTTCGGACGATAGGGCTCCGCCGCCTGGTGCGGACTGAGGGAAAATTTCTCCTTAAGCCGCTGAAGGAATTCCGGTGAGGTTAGTCCGTTAAGATCTTTTACCACCCGATTGTAGTCCATGATCTGCAGCTCTTCATCCGGAAAGATAACGGCCAGGAAATAATTGTATTCCTCATCTCCGGTAAATCCGGGATTTTGCTGCCGCCGCATCTGGCCCACATTAACAGCGGATGCGCAGCGATGGTGGCCGTCGGCAATATAAAGATAGTCCACTTTCTGGAACTGATCTGCTAATGCCTGAATAGTACGGTCGTCGTCAATACTCCAGATAATATGAGATACGCCGTCTTCAGAGACCAGATCATAGAGGGGCGGTTTTTCCGTCCAGGCGGCGACTAATCGGCTGATCTCCCCTTGAGCCCGATAAGTCAGAAAAATAGGTCCGGTCTGGGCGTTGCAGTAGTCCACGTGACGGGTGCGGTCCTGTTCTTTGTCCTTACGGGTGAGTTCATGCTTTTTGATTACGTTATTAAGATAATCGTCAATGGCAGCGCAGGCTACCAGGCCCGTCTGGGAGCGCCCATTCATAATCTGGCGATAGATATAGAGATTGGGCCGTAATTCCTCCTGCAATATCCCTTTTGCCGTCATCTGCTGTAGATTTTCACTCGCCTTATCGTAAACCTGCTGGTCATATAGATTTATACTAGGCTCCAGATCTATTTCCGCTTTATCCACATGCAGAAAAGAATAAGGATTGCCCTTGACCATTTCCCGGGCTTCATTACTATCCATAACATCATAGGGAAGGGCGGCAACTTTTGCCGCCAGAGCCGGTAGGGGCCGGACCGCCTTAAAAGGCCTGATTATTGCCATAGCATCCTCCATTTAAAATTATAGATTGAGTATATCATTGATATTAGCGATAAGGTCTTTGACCTCATCCAGAGTGCAATCTGCCATATGGGCGATGCGGAAAGTTTTGTCCTTGAGTTTACCATAACCATTGGATATCTGATATCCTCTGAGTCCCAGTTCCCGGTTCAAGGCAGCTACGTCTATGCTGCGGGAATTCCTGATTGTGGTCAGGGTATTGGACAGATAGCGTTCATCGGCAAACAGCTCAAAATACTTTCGCGCCCATTCCCTTACATATTGCGCCATTTCCAGATGGCGGGCAAAACGCTGTTCCAGACCCTCGGCCAAAATGCAATCCAACTGATAGTCCAGGGCAAACATATGGGACAGCGAAGGGGTGGATGGATACTGATAATCTTTCTTCTGGATGTAATCATAAAGTGACAATAAATCCAGATAATATCCCCGGCAAGGAACCAGCCGGGCGCGTTCGATAGCTTTCCGGGAGAAAGTGCAGACGGACATTCCCGGAGGCAGACCCAGGGCCTTCTGAGTAGAGGTGATACATATATCTATTCCCAGACGGGCGGTTTCAATTTTGGAACCACCGGCGGAACTGACAGCATCTACGCAAAATACCACGTCAGGATAATTTTTAACTACTTCGGCGATGGTCTCCAGCGGATTCATGAGTCCAGTGGAAGTTTCGTTATGAGTTATGGTTATTAAATCATATTTGCCGGTAGAAAGGGCTTCCTCTATCATTTCCGGAGTAGTGGCACAGCCCCATTCCGACTCGAACAGGTCGGCGGGAACATTATTGCTGACAGCCATCTCATACCATCTTGCCCCAAATGCGCCTACGGAAAATACTGCCGCCCGTTTCAGGGTACAGGAACGGACAGCACCCTCCATGAGCCCGCTGCCGGAACTGGTGGAGAGCAGAATAGCTTCCTGGGTATAGAATAATTGCTGCAGTTTGCGACTGATCCCTTTTTGTAATTCGGAAGCATCTTTACTGCGGTGACCAATCATAGCAGTGGCCATTTTCTCAAGGACCTCCGCTCTCACCTCTACCGGTCCGGGAATAAATAATTTTTTATGCACGGTTCCAACCTCCAGATACCTTCACAATTTAATATATATTTAAATATTTTATCAGCAATAAGGTCAGTTTTACAGTCCTGTCGCAAAAATATTAAACCAAATGGAGAGACAAGTCATGATGAAAGTATAACAAAATATTATAGATAATCAAGTGCCCCCTTATGATATAATATATTACGATTAATTGGGTAAGATCAGACGTAATTGAACCGTCGGGGAGTTGAAATCATTGGCAACAGAACTTTTTCATAGTGACAACTATTGCGTTTTTACCTTTGCCGCTACTGCTCATGCGTTGAAGGCAGAAAAAGTTTTAAAAAATCGGAACGCTGATTTCCTGGTTATTCCTACTTTAAGGGAGATTTCCACCAGTTGCGGTTTGTCAGTAAAGCTTAGTCCGGACAACTTGAATCGCTATTTTCAAGACCTGGTGGAAAACCGGGTGGCGGTGGAAGGAGTTTACCGGATAGCCAAAGAGGGCAAAAAGAATCTGGTTACCAAAATTGATTTGTCATAGATAGAATCTGCCCGGCTGCCAAAGGGCAGCTTTTTTTATGAACCGGGTTAAGTATATAATATACTTGGATTATGCCATTATGGAGTAATGAGGATGATAGTCGTATGGAGAGCTTCAGCCCCGGGCGGATAGCAGAGTATTTTGCTCCTCGCGGCCGGATGGCCCAAATGATTCCCGGATACAGGTACCGTGAGGAACAAGTTCGATTGGCGGAGAGTATCGCCGCCAACTTTTTGAATCAAGAATTCCTGGTTTCCGAAGCCGGCACCGGGGTAGGCAAGACCTATGCCTATTTGGTCCCGGCGGTTCTATGGGCGCTGGAAAAGAAGGAAAAGGTGGTTATATCCACCCGTACCCGGGCTCTGCAGCAGCAGTTGACCGAAAAAGATCTGCCGGATATAAAAAAGGTACTTGACTGCGAATTTATTGCAGTTGAAGCCAAGGGCCGGGAAAATTATCTTTGCTGGAACAAATACATGCGCATCCTGGCCGGCAGGAGAAAGTTTGAACCGGGAGAGGAACGCTTTATTGAGGCCATTTTGCGCTGGGCCGAGGCTACCAGGAGCGGTGACCGCAAAGAACTGGATTTGGATAGCTCGTTGATGAGCAAATGGGGAATAGTTGCAGCCGACCGTAAATCCTGTTTGCGGGATAATTGTCCTTACCATGATAGATGTTTCCGCTTGAAGATGCTGAAAAGTCTGGAAAAGGCCGATTTAATCATTACCAATCATGCTCTGCTGCTTTCCGACATGCTGGTGGAAAACAGCATTTTACCTTGCTATAGCTATTTAATAGTGGATGAAGCGCATACTTTCGAACGTTTGGCTTTTGATCATCTCTCCCTGCGTTTTTCCTTCCCGGAAATAAGCGAAACCATGCAGCTTTTACATGTTCGGGAGAAAGGTTATGAGCGGGGCTATTTACAATTATTAAAGGGAAAATACCCGCATTTACAAGCGCTTTGCGCTGAAACCGCCGCTATACTGGGCCGCGGCCTTGTGATCCTCAAGGATTTATTTGCGGCTTTAAGCCGGGGCACGGTGGCCCAGGACTACAACTATGCCCGGGTGATTCAGTGGCAGGATCATGACACCGAATGGCTGAATCAGGCCGTCGACCTGCACCGGGAATGGCAGGAGAGCACTAAACTGCTATACGCAAAACTCACTGCGATCAAAGAGGAAATACAAGAACCCGAAGAAAACAATGAATTGGAAATGCTTATGCAGACTATCTCTGAATATGCCGGCACTGCGGCCGTAATCATGGAAGAAAATCTGGAGCAGGAAGATAAAATCACCTGGCTGGAATATGAAAAAGGCCGGGCGGTAGCAATGGCATCCTCATCACTGGATGCCGGCAGCATCCTTAACGAGCGGCTTTATCATAAACTGGAGAGCCTGGTTATGGTATCGGCAACCCTGGCTATTGAAGAACGTTTCGATTATTTCCTGACCCGAACCGGGCTGACTCCCCTGATGGCTGATGACCGGATTAACACTCTGCTGCAGCAGTCGCCGTTTGATTATGAAAAACAAGCCCGTTTGCTCATTATAAATGATATCCCTGAACCCTCAGAACCAGGGTTTGCTGAAACCGTAGCCGGGGTTCTGGAAAGCCTGATTATAGCTATGGGGGGGCAGATGCTGGTTTTATTTACAGCTCGAAGCCAGCTCAAGGCAATAACCGCTTTGCTGCGGCCTGACTGTGACCTGAATGGGGTCAAACTTCTGGTGCAGTATGAGGACGGTGAGTTCAATCACCTGATAGATGAATTCATACATAGCCCCAATGCTGTACTTATGGGGGTAGAGACCTTTTGGGAAGGGATTGACTTAAAAGGAGAAGTACTCAAATGTGTGGTCATCGTCAGGCTGCCTTTCCGGCCTCCTTCAGATCCGTATTGTACTGCTGCCGATCGTTCCTGCCGTTTGGAAAACAAAAACAGCTTCCAGTATTTTATGTTGCCAGATGCTGCCGTACGTTTTAAGCAGGGGACCGGCAGACTGATTCGCAGCGAAGAAGATCGGGGCCTGGTGGTGGTGCTTGATTCCCGCCTGGAGAAGAAGGCTTACGGCAAGGTGTTTAAAAATAGTATACCGATTAAAAACACTAATTTGCTTACCAGGAAGCAATTGCCCGCTTATATAAAGCATCTCCCCGGTCATTGACACGCTCTGCCGGAGAAATTCCCGGATTGCTGAACTTCTTTCTGCCCTGCCGGATCCAGGATAAGCCGATCTTTTTGTTAATACTGCCTATACAGTGTAACCTTTTTTCAATCCCCTTCATAATATACAGAGAAATCTAATTACCTACGAAGGGGGCAATACTGATGCGGGTTTATTATTTCAGAATCCCTGGTTTTTTGAGAAATATCTTAGCAAAGATTATAAAGTAGTTGTAGGGGAGAGAAGTCAGCAAGCCGATTACAGTAACCCCTCCGGAATGGATGGCTGGGTTATCCAGCAGGAGGTTATGCCATGCCCAATCTGCGCTTTATACTAGGTTGTTTGTTTCTACTTGGTGGCTTGGCATTATGGTGTCTGAGTTTGTTTTGTAAGTAAATATGAATGCAAACAAGCCGGGGAAGTTGTGCTTTCCCGGCCTGGTATTGAACTAAAGTTACTGTTAAATGGCCTTATCACTGAGACCGATTCCCAGTATACCTCCCAATCCGCCTGCGGCCAAGCATAGTGCCAAATTATAGAGGAAGGTTTTAAAGCCTACCAGGGCAGAGTTGAAGGCGAAGGTGGCAATAAGCGTTAAAATAAAGAAGGTTAATCCCATAGTCATTCCACGCAGCAGCCCTTTACTACCATAAGATTTGCTGACATAGCATCCACACCAGAATACCCCTACGGCCAGAATCAAATTACCCAGGGCGGGCATAATGGTTTCCTTTAAGCCGGAAAAATAAATAACTGGAGCCGACAGCAGGCAAAGAACCAGCGATACCAGCAACCCTTTGCCCAGTCCTTTTAGTTCGATTGGCAGCTTCATATCCAATAAACACCTCCCTCTTCTGCAAATTATGAAAGATGTCCTAGAATTATGCCTGCTATGCTAAATTAAGTAAATTATTAAGAAAGGAGATTTATGGAGATATACAATTCACCCCGCAATGTGGCCGCCTGAAATCGGCTTACTATAAAGGCTCAACCTAAAAATATGCAGCAATAAATAAAAAACACCAAGGAATTTGATGGAATTATGCAGAATCATACCAATAAAGAAAATGCATGGAAGTGTGTAGCATGAGAATAACCATTGAATTCTTATCGGATGGTGAAATTAGACTCCCAATCCATTACAACCATATTCTGCAGGGATTTCTCTACAAAAACCTGAGTGATAAAAATTATCGCAAATTTTTGCACCAGCAAGGTTATCAGGTAAAAAACCGAAAATTTAAATTATTCACTTATTCCAGACTGTTGGGGCAATTTAAAATGTACCCGCAAGATAATGAGATCGGCTTTTTTCCTCCTTTTAAACTGGTAGTCTCATCGGCTGTGGAGCAATTCATAACCGACCTGGCGGAAACCCTCATAAAATCAGATTTCAACACTATGGGAAAACAAAAGGCCGAAGTGAGCAGCATCAGCGTTCATAAAAAAATTTTGCCCGCGGATAAAATCCAGATCAAAATGCTTTCTCCCATGGTGGCCTATTCAACGATTATCAATGAAGAGAGCAAAAAAACCGAGTATTATTCACCCTGGGATAAAAAATTTACAGAAATAGCAGGGGAAAATCTGCTGCGTAAGTATGAGGTCCTATACGGGGAACGCCCGGCAAATCAGGAATTCACAATAATCCCCAACGGCATGCAGGAACGCAAATTCTCCCGTATCATCAATTATAAAGGTACTTATATAAAAGCTTACGCGGGAATTTATTGGCTGAAAGGCAATCCGGAACTTATTCAGGTTGCTTATGATACGGGATTAGGAAGCAAGAACTCGCAGGGATTTGGCTGCTGGGAGGCGGTAGAACCGGGAAAGACATGAAACCACTAAAAATATCCTAATAAGAGTGGTAAAAATTTTTGTCGTCGACCGGCAATAGAGTTTAAAACCCCGGGTGGCGACGACAACAGAAATTCCGATATTCCCAATAGCTTTAAAAAAGAATATAGTTAAAGTAAGAAGGACAGGTTCATACCCGATCCAAGTATATTCGTCATCCGACGGGTTTTTAGCGTACCTATGAGGAATTGAAACTACAACCCTTGCTTTGTACATTCATGTAACCCCTGCAGTTTTTAGCGTACCTATGAGGAATTGAAACGTAGTTATTTCCTCGGCTGGCATATTTACGTGTTCGTTTTTAGCGTACCTATGAGGAATTGAAACCGGCAAGTGGCAGAATCGAATGCA
>ENA-UOOM01000359-UOOM01000359.1-fermentation-metagenome-genome-assembly--contig:-NODE-359-length-54430-cov-54.286694_pt1 | contig 54430 bp, 63 predicted proteins | sample MGYA00245781_ERZ724031 | MGnify/ENA primary metagenome ERZ724031 (study PRJEB28704, sample SAMN03018317) | fermentation metagenome | biome: anthropogenic terrestrial biome; feature: soil; material...
AATCGTAGTATAGATTTCTCTATACTTAGTCTGGTGAACTTAGGCTCCTAGAAGTCACGATACCCTTAGGCTCGTGATAATTCATATATTATTATTTTCATGCATATTCGAGAGGAATATCAGATCTTAGATTTAAAGTTGGATGAATACCTACAGTAGCATTGTTAGCACAAAGGTTGATGTGATAAGAACCATCACTACCAACAATGCATCCATGATAGGAATAGCTCCAATAAGGAGTTCTTGTTAAATAGCAATAATTTTCACCATTTAATTTAGCTGTTCTTGATATATCTGTTTTAAATGCCCCATAATCTGTGCCAACTGGTTTAGCCCAATTTATATTTTTTAACCCCAGTTCTTCAAGAGATGGTATAAATATTTCGTCTTGAGTATAGTAAGTTTTGCCACTATAGCTTGGAGCTCCATATTTGTCATTATAGCTGTAATTATTAGCTCCATTTTCAATATTTTCTAAATTAGTCTCCAATATTGCTGCTTTAAAACTTGGATCAAGCTTATTGTAAAACTCTCCATTAAGATACTTCCTTAAATCTGAATTACCCCAGTAATTAGATCCAAATTTTCCTACATGATTATCAAAAGCTCTTTTCTCTAAGACATCTTTACTCATAACAGTAATAGAGCTATCTGGATATCCTTCATGATTTTTAGCTGCAACCACCCATTCTATGCCTGATGCCTCAAAGATATCTCCTGCACAAAGTTCACTAAGCTTTATAGTATTACTCATTTTTGATGTTCTTGTTTCTACTGTACAGGTTGTCTTATCGCTATCTTTGAGAGTTTTAACTAATGCCATAGCAATGTCAACGTCAACTTGAAGTTTGCTGTTTTCAGCTTTAACAACTGCATTAGTCGCTGTTGTGAGTTGTGCTTTATATGCATTTTCTGTATCAATGTATTTTTGTACAGCATTAAGCCTTGTTATAAGCGAATTCTTATTAGTCAGGTCAATATTATTAATTGTATTTGCAGCTGCTCCCAACTGGATTTTATATGCTTTGTTCTCATTATTGTATATAAGACTATTATTCCCTGCATATTCAAGGGGGATATCAGATTTCAGATTTAAAGCCGCCCTGACACCTACCGACTCATTGCTTGCATTGCCGTAGTAGTTGGAACCGCCACTGTCTACACGGCATACATAGTAGGAATAGCCACAATAAGGAACTCTAACCCAGTAATATTCAGTATTGCTATTTAGCTTAGCTATCCTTGATTCATTTGTTCTAAATGCACCATAGTCTTCACCAACTTTTCTGCCATAACTTATATCTTTTAATCCTAGTTCCTCAAGAGATGGTATAAATATTTTGTCCTTAGTATAGTAAGTTTCGCCATTATAGCCTGGAGCACCATATTTGTTATAATTATTATTGTTAGCTTTATTCTCAATATTACCTAAATTAGTCTCCAATATTGCTGCTCTAAAACTCGGATCTAGCTTATTATAAAATTCGCCATTAAGGTATTTCCTTAAATCTGAGTTACCCCAATGATTGGAACCAAATTTACCTATATGTTTATCAAATGCTCTTTTCTCTAATATATCTTGACTTATAACAGTAACAGAATTGACAGGATAGCCCTTATGGTTTTTAGCTACAACCATCCATTCAATATCTGATGCCTTAAAAATATCACCAACTTGAAGATCACTAAGCTTTACAGTATCACCTATCTTTAAGTATCTTTTTGCATTTAAATAATTCTTCATAGTTAATTTTTCCCCCTACTATTTATATAATTTTTAAAAATATGTTTATTAATATATAGTGGAATTTTCATAAAAATATAAAATGCATATTTATTTTGTTATTATTTTATTTTTTAAAATAGGTTGTTGTTTTTGCAGTTTTTATTTATAATAAATATATAAAGAGCTTATTACTATCCCCTTAGTAATAAGCCACCAGGAATAAATTCTTGGTATTTAGTTTTTAGCTTAACTAAGCCATAATAGAATAAGAAAAAGTGCTCTAGTACAGTTATTATACTAGAGCACTTTTAATTCGCTTAATTGCTAAAATAAATTAAACCTTTTTCTATTATTTTACTATTTTTATAGTATTTTTTCATATAATTAATCTTATCTTTTACAATATATAAAAGGCAGTGCTTAAAATCCCTTTGCAGTGCTTGGCATTGTTCTTTCAGTGTCTTTTCTTCTTCATATAAATAACAGTTCCACGTTAAGCATAGCACTGATACAGCTAACTCATTATCAGCTGCATTAATTTTAAATGGATATTCTTGATTTATGTAGTGATATTTATCGCTGTTCCAATAGCCGAACTTGCAAGCCTCGATACCGACATAATCAACAGCACTATTTAAAAATACTTCGCTTTGATGGCCATAGGCACAGCCAATATCATATATTTTTTTAAAATTGTTATCTTTTGCAAATTTTAATATTTTTTCGTATATCTCAAATCCTTCACATTCATATAGGCTGTCGATACAATCACCTTCCATAGCATATTTAACATCATTTGTTTTTTTATATAAATCAATACATTTCTTGCTTCTTGTATATAATCTTGGATATCTCATTTTTTCCTTTTTCCCCTTTCTTTACATGAGGCTTAGCCGAAAGCCCATGATTTCAATCACTGGGATGAAAGCTTATACTACTTGAATAAAATGTGTAATATGTGTATAATATTATTAAAGTTAAACGTCTTGAAACGGGCGTTATGCTATCGTTAATGGATTGCAACGGCAGTCTTTGATAGTGAAAGTCTTAGGAAAAATAATCAGTCTTTATGTCATTCGTGATATATTGGAAGTTATTTAGTACCTAAGAACCCCACGACTTTAGTCGTTAGGAGTTTCAGTTAAAATAAAAAGCAATAGTATAATTATTGAGATATACTATTGCTTTTTGCTACAGCGGCTGCAATATAACTATTGTTCCCACTCATTTTCTTTTCTCCACTTATCATCTTTTTTAACAACTATAATGCCATTTTCATCTTTATCGGTATTCTTATCTGCTATTTCATATAGTTTTTTTTCTATTTAATTTTAAAAACTTTTGGAAATCCATAATAAATCCCTCATTTCAGAAATTAATATAATATTTATTAATATTATTATATAACGAAAAATGATCTTAGTGGGAGACTGTTTTATTATAAATTTATTATTAATTTTAGCTATTCTACTGATATAAGGATTCTGTAGCAGCCCTGTTTATAAATGATTATAGTTTCGTCATACTCTTTGTCATATATCTCATAAGGAGATTTAATGCTATCATCTTTTAGCCAATTTTTTATATTATCAGCTTCAAATTTAGAAACTCCATCAATTGTAGTTGTTTCTCCACTATGATAATTTAACTCGATCTCATAAGTTTTTTCTTCATTTTCTTTTGATAATTTCATATTATTTTCCCCCTTATTTGCTAATTAATATTTAGGCTCATAATATAGTTAGTATTTTTAAATATTTTAATTTTGATTTTTTCTGGCCCATTATTAATGTTATACAGCACATTAAGCGTTTTAGTTTTAAAGCCTTTTCCCTCAAGCTCCTGTGTAATTTCTCTACAAGTTGTACAAGACTTACATTCTTTTAAAGCTTCTGATAATTGTATGCTATCCTTTATTGATAATCCTTTTTGCATTAATTTTGTTATTAATTTTATCTGTTTTTGCATGGTTAATATATCCCCTTTCAATTTCAGCTTATTAATAAGCCATAAATTTTTATCTAACTTATTATTATTACAATGTAAAAAAGTTATGCAACTACAAAAAATAAAAAGCAGTTACTCTAATAAAAGGATAACTGCTTTAACATCTAGTGTTTTCTATATAATACAGTAGGATATATTTCACCAATATCTTTTTCTACTTCTGCCATATCTACTTCATCCTTATATATTTTAGTGAGTATTGTTGTGATTGCTTTTCTAACCTTTGTATCATTACTTAATTGTCTTTCTTCATCAGTTAATTGCCATGGATAGCATGGATAGTATAATAGCAAATCCTCATCCTCGTTTGAGCAAGCATAAGCAATAGAATGTTTTAGATACTTAGGAATATCACTATTTTTTATGATAACCTCAAAATCTTCACCCATGGAACAATCGAAATCATCAAATATTTCGTCTACATTTTTATAAAAACTTTTCTCTACCTTACATTTGGTAACTTCACAAAATTTTTGACCTTTCCCTGCTGCTTTGACATATTTTAAAATGTCAACATCGTTCCAATTAATTTTAATACCAAAACCTATTATTGGATTAGTTCTCATACTCATTTTTATTTTTCCCCTTTCTTTTTAGATTTTTTAAATCATTAATAATTCTTTTTAAGTTACTCTTTTAATAATATTGATAACATTACTACAACTGAAATTAGTACAATTACTGCTGCAATATAAGTCACTGTTATATTGTGTATATCTTTATTGGTATTCTGGATATTTTTTTCAATTTTATCAAATCTTTTATTTATATTTTCATTGAGTTCATCTAATTTGTGCATTGTTTTATTAAAACGTTTTTCCATTCGTTCTTCAGAAAGTTTGCTTTCTTCATTTGCTTTTTTTTCACGCTCTCTTCTGCCTTTCATAAATTCCTTTTCCATATCTTGTCTATATTGTTGACCAAAATCCGTACATTTTTCAAGCATTTTATCTTTATCCATATCGGTTGATACCTCTTCTCTTTTCAGCTTATTTAATAAGCCATAAATTTTTATCTGTTTTATTATTATTGCAATCAAAAATGAGTGCACAAATTATGCACTCATTTTTAATAATTTAATAGTTATAAATACTATTATGTTTTGCTTTAATAGCATTAGCAGTTACTTCTGCATCCACCGAAGCCTTTTTTAAAGCTAAGTCAGGTGTTAGCCCTCTAGCAACCCATTTTAATATAGACTTGCTATAATTATTTCCTTCTTCACCCAGTATATTTTTTAACCATTGTACAGTATTAGGACCAAATCTAACTTCTATAATCTTGTATAGTTCTTCTGTTTTCTTTCTGCTATAGTTATCTATGCCATGTGTCTTGAGCTTAGCATAATCCTTAAATTTAGTTTTATCTTTAAGCTGAATTAATTGATTAATTTCCTTACCACATTCTTCATTGACGGCAGGAAGGTCAGCAAGCAAGCTTTCATCAGGAATAAAATTATTATCAGCCTGCCAGCTAGGAACTGTTTCAACAACGTCGTCATACTCTTCTGCATTATTAACTTGTTGTTCTACATCAGCTTGCGGTATTTTAAGAGCTGTACTTGCCAGTTTATCTGCTGCTGTATTAGAACTTCGTTTAACCCAAGTGAAAGTTACTAAACAGTTTAATTTTTTTATTTTAGCTTTAACTTTATTATATAATCTTCTTAAATGGTCTTGTCTAACACTATAATCACCATTAAGCTGGCTAACTACTACTTCTGAATCGGAACGTATTAGTATATCCCCTGGAGTATAATTTTTTATTAATTCTAATGCCATAATTATTGCACTATACTCTGCTTCGTTATTTGTACCAAACCCTATATTTTGAGAGAAAGTAGTTAATTGCACATTGTTGTTATCATAAATTACACCACCTATTCCCATAGGTCCAGGGTTCCCGCTGCAAGCACCATCAGTATTTATAATATATTTATATTTCTTTTTTTCTTTTTCTTTTTTTATATTATTTCTATCCATTTATTATTTTCCCTTTCTTTTTTATTTTTTTAAATATTAAATCAAATCATATAATAATTTTGCTAATTTCTTTTTCTTGCTCTGTAATTCCGGCTCTGACATTTTCTGATTATTAAAAAGTTCCTCAATTCTACTGATGCACATATCTATATTGTTATAAGTTATTTCTTCTATTGTTTTTTCAGTTTTAAGTTGTTGTTTTGCAGACATTAGAAAATCAAATGAAACTCCGCAACTTTCAGCAATCTTGCATAACAATTTATAATTGGGATAAGTTCTTCCATTTTCGATATCTCCAAGATAACTCCTTGAAATACCAATATCTTTGGCTAACATCTTGCCAGTATATTTCACACCTATTTTTTCTGATTTGATATTTCTTGCTTTTCTTATTTTTCTCCCCATTTCCTCTTTTGACAATATCATTTTTATAACATTTCCTCCTTTTAGCTTTTTAAGCTATTAATTTGCATATAATTGGTTGCCATTAATTTCTATGTCTAATATATCAGCATGGTAAAGTATTTCATCTTCGATTGTTTTGATAGGTACTTCTCCGTAATCACCTTTATGACACATAACACCATAAGCGATGTTGTCTATTTCCTCTACTGTAAATAGCTGTAATTCTTTATTTGCATTAAGTATTTGCATAGCACCTGTTATGTTATGATCAATGTTTAGCTCTATTTTCTTTATACTGAATGTATTTTCGTCTATAATGAAGCTCTCAAGCTTACCTATATCATGTAGTAGTGCTTTTGTTATTAATCGTTTAGTATCTATTTCTGCCGGATTAGATGGATAGTTTTTGATAATTCTGCTTATTAGTTTTGTTACATTCAGCGTATGGAGAAATAAGCCGCCCAGCTTATTATAATGATTTCGTTCAGTTACAGGTGTAGTGATGTAGTTGCTCCACAATACTGTATTGGTATTATAACCAGTTAGATACTCAACAAGCTTTCTATTAGGCTCTGGTAGGTATTTTAGCATAGAATCGTACACATTATAATCTGCTTCGGTAATTGCGTATCGTGGTACATACTCTGCCTTATTTCCCATTACCTCTTGTACATACTTTCCATTCATGTCAATTCTATTATTGTAAGCTTTAGTTACTCCTGAGAAGCTGTATATATGCCCTTCTTGAATTTGAGTATCAAATTTGTCTATATCATCCCAAAAATTAATTACTAATGTCCCATTACTATCTGAGCCTATAATTTCTAGACGCTCCTTTGTGTTTGCACTTATTCTTCTTTCTTTTTTTTGTACCAATAGTGGTATTGTTACTCTGCTATTTTCCTCCAAATTAGCTGTTGTTATTATTTTTTCTTCTGATTGTGCGGTTTGCATAATCGTTCCCCCTTTATTTTTTTAGCTTTTAAAAAAAGCCATAATATTTTTATTTAATTTATTATTATTGCATTTTAAAATTCTTAATAATTAAGTGATTTATAAGTTTAATTAATTTAAAATAAAAAAATAGCAGGCTATAATCTTAGTCTGCTATTTCCCGAAGCTCAAAGCTATATTAAAACTTGAATATACTTTATCTAATTTATAAATAACTATGTTAAATTAAAATAGGCGAAGAAATAACAATATTGATAAGCAGTTATGCTTTATTAAGACAGGGGAATACATACCTATGTTTATAAGCAACCTTACTCTATTAAATTGAAACTGGCTAATCCAACTTAAAATGCTACCTTTATTTATAAATAACCCTATTTTATTAAAACCCTATTGCCAAGAACTTTTGTGCTTTTATAGCTTAAATTTATAAACATACTTATTTTAATTAAAACAAAGACTAAGCTTCTATATGATAACTTTAAAGAGGATTTATAAGTAGCTGTACTTAATTAAGATAAAAGAAGAAAAGTATACTCTTATCAGCCTATCATTTATAAGCAATTTTGTTAAATTAAGGTACAAGGGAATAAATATTTATAAGCAGTTATACTTTATTAAGAGAAGGAAATTCATACCGATATTTATAAGCAACTGTACTTTATTAAGATGTTCTTCAGACCTTGCCATCTCCACCAATAGTTTCATTTATAAGCACTTGTGCTTAATTAAAAATGGAACCAGCTAACCCAATTTAAAATACTTTTATAAGCAATGCTGTTAAATTAAGGTACAAGGAATAAACAATAACTGTATCTGTTAACCTATAAATATCTATACTTAATTAAAACAAGCGAAGAAATAAAAATATTTATAAGCAGTTATGTTTTATTAAGAGAAGGGAATTCATACCAACATTTATAAGCAGCTCTGCTCTATTAAAATGTTCTTCAGGCTTTGCCATCTCTTCTAATATTTGCATTTACAAACAGCTCTGTTTTATTAAGGTTTATAATTGATTCCTAACCTCCCTATTTTATGTCTATTTATAAACAGTCCCTGTTTTATTAAGACAATTTATCCATAATAAAAATAAATTAGGGAAATATTAATTTATAAGCAGCTTTGCTTAATTAAGATTAAATGCAGTTATATAAATTATTCCACTTTTATTTAATTTATAAACAATTCTGGTGAACTAAAATAAATTATGGGGAGATCTTCGATATGCTAAATAATTTGTAAGCAGTTGTGCTTAATTAAGGCTTTATTGCCAAGAATCTTTGTACTTTTATAGTTTAATTTTATAAACACCATATTTAATTAAGACAATTAGTTGCAAAGCATACATAAGTAACACCAATCCATTTATAAACAGCTTTATTCTATTAAGATTAATTATAGGGTTATATTTGCAAAAAGAAAATATCAATTTGTAAACAACTTTGCTTTATTAAAATTAAAAAGATGCTTTCTTATAATTTATAAACACCCTGTTAAAGTAATAAGTAGTACAAAAAACACTGTACCATCATATCTATTTATAAGCAACCCAGCTCTATTAAGATAAAAAAACCGATAATCTAAAACGTTTTGGACAATCATTTATAAGCAATCCTGCTTTATTAAGACTGGGCATAAAGATCCTAGCACAACAAAAATATATGCATTTATAAACAACTTTGCTCTATTAAGACTAATATTTGTTATTGTACTTTTTATTTAAAATTAATATTTATAAGCATCTTGCTTTATTAAGACTTTATTTAATATTTATTATAGAAACCGAAGTTAATTTACAAGCAATCTTGCTCAATTAAAACTAAATGAAATGGTAAATCAGTATATACTGGTGGAGAATTTATAAGCAACACTTTGCTCTATTAAGACCTTTGTCCAACATCTCTTTATATTTTTTTAGTGCAATTTATAAACAACTTTGCTTCATTAAGACCAATCTCTTTTAACAGCATAAAAATCAATAAAACAAATTTATAAACATCTCTTGTTCTATTAAGACACTTAACGGGGAACTTTTAACGCCAAATTCAACTCTATTTATAAACATCTTTTGCTTTATTAAGACCTCAAATGCTAAATTGATAAATATCAAACGTCAAGTCTAATTTATAAGCAATCATACTTTATTAAGACACCAATTCTAGAAGCTTCACCAACTCAGTGGCAATATGATGAATTTATAACAGTTTCTGTTTTATTAAGATAGATATAGAAACATTATTAGATTTAATAACCTATTTATTTATAAACAACCTGCTCTATTAAGGCTGAATCTATAGGCTTTGTTAAAAAACTTTTACATTAATTTATAAGCAATCCTGTTTTATTAAGATTATGGTATTTGCAGTATTTCTAACAAACAAATTTATAAGCAACCCTGCTTTATTAAAACTAAATGAAATAGTAAATCGGTATATACCGGTGGAGAATTTATAAGCAACTCTACTTAATTAAGATTTTAAAATATGGTTTACCATTTAAATAAATTCGTAAATTTATAAACACCATTGTTCCATTAAGACTGCGATATTATACTTTTATGTAATACTTGTCTTAAAACATTAGAAAATATATTTATAAGTAATCTTGCTCTATTAAGACTCATCCTCTAGTGAAAGTGTTCAACCTTGTGTTTGATTTATAAACAACACTTGTTCTATTAAGACTATTTTTACTTCTTTTTTTATATTTTTTAATGTAGATTTATAAGCAACCCTGCTTTATTAAGATGATGTTTATCCTTTTGTATTCCTTGTAGATATAAATTTATAAGTAGCTTTGCTTTATTAAGGCTAGAACTGAGAGATAAACTTTTTCCTAAAATACCAATATCTATAAACAACTCTGTTCTATTAAGACTAAATTAAGGATGGTTATTTATGATTACTGTAGGAATATTTATAAGCAATTTGCTCAACTAAGGTTTTAACGTTTCTAACATTTTTAGCAATAAAATTTTTATTTATAAGCAATTCTTGTTCTATTAAGACGATATTTATGCAATAAAAAAATATAAAAAAAGGAGTTTATAAACAATTCTTGTTCTATTAAGATCCACTTATGGTAAACAACGAAAAAGTGACATTTGCATTTATAAGCAGCTTTACTCTATTAAGATGAAAATAGTAACATTAAATTGAGATGTTCATAGTGCATTTATAAACAGCCTTGTTAAATTAAAACTTCTTAGATTCATTTCTAATAACCCTGTCCCAAGATTTATAAACATCTTATGTTAAATTAAGGCACATATATATCTCTATTTTTAAAAAATATAAAAAAATTTATAAGCAATTCAGCTCTATTAAGATAAAAAGTTGATAATCTAAAACGTTTTGGGCAATCATTTATAAGCAATCTTGCTTCATTAAGGCTGTAAATAAAAAAACCAAAAGTGGTCTTTTTTTATTATTTATAAGTAACTCTGCTTTATTAAGACTGAGCATAAAGACTCCAGTACAACGGAAATGTATGCATTTATAAACAGCCTTGTTAAATTAAAACTTCTCAGATTCATTCCTAATAACCCTGTTCCAAGATTTATAAACAACCTCTGTTCTATTAAGATATTAATATGCATTTTAGACCTCATTTATAAGCAACCCTGTTCTATTAATATCTTTTTTAAAGAATTTAGTCACAACAAATCCAACTAATTTATAAGCATCTTCTGTTCTATTAAGACTTGTAGCTGCTATTTCTTCAGGAGCCTTGGTTTTATATTTATAAGCATCTTCTGTTCTATTAAGACTATCAAATTTGTTGAAATTACGCAACTTTTTGGGTGATTTATAAGCATCTTCTGTTCTATTAAGACTACCGTATTTCCTACATTCTATACTTTAACGTATAGTAGCTAAGCATTGATAACTCTCTATTAAATAAAAATTATCCCAACCGTTTTTTATATTTTTGCATATATAAGCTTAAAGCCTTATATATCAGTAGCCGTACAGCATTTATTATAGCAGTTAATTGGGATAATTCACTTTATATTAAGTTATATTACAGTGTATTTTTCAAATACTTTAAATATTCGTCGAAAGTATTTTTAACACTATCTACATGAACAAACTTATAATCTTCTAATTTATCTGTTAGAGTTTTTTTAACACCTTTGTACTGCGGATCAACTATTTTATCACTAATGCCAATCCATACATCTGATTTTCTAAATTCTTCATTTTCATCTAATGCTTCTTTTAATGCGTCAATGTCTATTCCGTTTTCTTTTATTACTCCTTGGAATATATTATTGCCCCATGAATATTCGCCTAACATAACTATTTTAGGAGTTGTATCTGTTAAGTAATTATTTTGATTTCCTTCAATTGATAGATGCTGCAAGCCTTTTATTGCAGATTCAATTCTTTTGTATTTTTCATTCTTACTTATCTTTAATTCTTTTTCTGTTCTTCCTTCTTCAACAGCATAATCTCTAAATTCACTTGTGATATCGCTTATTTTAAATGATGAAATGTCATCAATATTTACATTACCTATTGCTGCGAATATGCCCGAATAGATCTCATTTTCGTAAGGCATACTATCACTCTCTGTTGAGCAGATATTCCACTCAGTATCAATTTTCCTATTGCTCATATTTATAAGCGGGCTTAACTGGAATCTTGATTTTCTTTTTTTAGTAATGTTTTGCTTATAGCCTTTTTTACTATCTCTTGTAAACAAAACTTTTGATTCTGCGTCTAATTGGTCATATTCTTCTTCAGTTATAGATATACTATCAGCTCTCATAAAGCCAAAGATATCTTCATTTACATACTTGTAGGGATCAGCACTGATAGTAACTTTGGTGCCTTTTTTAAGTCTTTTCCCTATAGGCATATTTTCTGCTTCCTGCATAAAACGTTGAATATTATATTTTTGGCATGGTGCAGAAACTACTCCCCTGCCATCAATCTTTTTAACGTATGATACGTTATCAAACTCAGCTTTTTTTTCCTCAACTGTATCTGAGCTCCCATTTAATTTACTAGATAATACCTCTATTGCATACATCATATTTAAGTGTCTCATAATAAATTCCTCCTCATATTTTAAATTATTTATTTTCTTTTTGTATTAATATTTTTTTATGGTTTAATTATATATTATAATAAACTGGCTTATTAACCTTCTTCGTATTGAAATCCATTTTTTAGGGTTTACTAATTTCTCATAGTCTTCTAAGCTGTCAAACAGATTCTCTGATGTTGCTTTTTTATATGCTTCTTGCCATTTAAGTATTAAATCTTCATACTGTGAATGAAGACGTATCTTTTTTAGTGCATCTATTTCATTCTTTTGATTAATGGTACTTAATTTTTGGCAAATGTTCGCAATTAGTTCTGTTGTTTCTTGGTCCACGCTATTCATCTCCCTATCAATTATTATGAATAAGTCTTTTGAACATTTTAATGTGTTCTCTTTCGTTATAAGCTTATATATATATTCATTTCTTCCATGGTTGTTAATTAATATGGTAGTGAATCCTAAGTCAAAAAATTCATTTAATAAGTTATTATTTTTTAATATATATAATAGATTAAGCTCTTTTGCAGATATATAATTTTCGTGATATTCTTCTTTTTGTCCTAAATTATCAAAAGCAACCTGCACTATATATCCTTTGTATTTCGTATCTTGATTTGTTAAATATTTTAACGTGTTCTCAAAATGCTGATAATTGCTTATTTTCTTTTTTTCTTTTTCACTATTGTTTTTTATATCATCTTTTAGTTCGTTTTGCAGCATTTCGGTATAATTTTTCATTAGCAAATCATTATCAGAATTATATAATAGCGTGTTTTGATTCTTCCTCATGTTCAGTATTGATAGTAAGCTTAAGAATAAACATACAGGGCATATAGTAGTTGCCTGTAAGTTGTTGCTATAATTAAAAAACGTATTGGAACTTATGCCTGGCAGTAAACTTCTTGTTGCAGTGATATCTAAATTTCCATTTTCATGGCCGCATATACTACAAGGTTCTGTGCCTATATTATCTAAAAGTTCTTTAAACTGTTCATATATCTTTTTATTATTTATTTTACTATCTTTTTTATCTTCCTTTAGCTGTGTTGTAAAACTGCTATTGGTAAATCCACTCCAAGCTACAGAAGCATGTTTTGGAACTCGTATGTAATCACCAATGATGTCAGAGAACATTTTAATATTATTTTTAAGATCATCAATAGTTATATCTTGTATTTCTTTATGCAGATAATATCCTGCTGCATACAGTCCATTATCTACAAAAGCATTATATGTCCTTTCCATAATTAATCCCTTCCAACTATATAATTTAGAAACCCTGCTCCTGTGCTGTTATTTTGTCCTAAGCCGCAGTAATAAACTACACGCTGCATATCTCTATCAGCTTGAACCCATATTTCGTATTTACCAGTTCCTTTAATCTGTCCATTGCCTTTTATAAGATTTATAGCTTTATTTTTTATTTTTAATGTATTGTCAATATCAAAGTGCAGCTCTCCTTCATATTCCTTATCATATATAAGTTTGTATTTCCTTTTTAAATTCTGAGCTAAAGCAGTATAAAATTCTTTCTGCATAGGATTGGTATATCTTGTGATAGACTTTTCTGCATCATATGTTTTCTCTACTATGGGGCTGCATACCTTATATAGCATTTTATTTTTAAATTTAATAGGTTCATCATTTAATAGCTCTGTTGGTTCTAATTGGCATCCAAATAAGTTTAGCTTACCTACTTTTATAATACCTTTTATCATATTATTTAAAGTACTACTTTCACCTGATATAAGTAATTTTAATGTATCACCTTTTTTTACTTCAATCCCTTTATCAGTGAATTTTGCATCCTTAAACAAAATAATAAAATTAAATAGTTTGTATGTCTTTCCATCTACTCTATATCCTTCGTCATGTAGCTTTAAAGCCTTTTTCTCATTTATTTCTGTAAAGCTTTTATATAGATATGTCATTATTTCATAATTATAGTTGTAGTTTATAACTGCGTCATTTTTTACTTCAAATCTTATTTGCTTTCTATTTAAATGCAACATTTATTTTTCCTCCTTTTCCCCATTTCCAAAGGAATATACTTTCTTTTTCTTCAGGATCATACACATCATAATCAAAAGTTTCATTTAATTGTACTAATTCAGTATTTATATCGTAGATACCTTTTTTACTATTATAAGCTGTTTCTGTTGCAATTCTTTGTATTATGCCGTTACCTGTGTTTGTATCGGTCCATTGGTTATGTCCTTCCCCTGGTGTATTAATTAATTTAACTTGTGTATCTGAATATACTTTTGCAAGGCAGTCTGTTTTCCCCATATTTAGACATTCATTTATATTGAGGTTATCTTTTATGTCTGTATAGATGGTTAATATAGGATTTACTAGATAGTCAATTTCGCATATATCTGTTACCCACTTACCATCTTTATCATATCTATCTTTTTCTTTGTAGTTTGAGTTAAGGTTAACTTCTTTATATATCTTTTGAATATCTCTAAAAATATTATCATTAGCTGTGAATGTATATCCAACAATGAAATCGGTGATATCTTCATTGAATATTACTTTAAGCATACCTACCACTGTTGATATTGGCGGTATCTTATATGTTCTTTGTATTTTCGTGCTGTATGGAATTTTAAAATGTGCAAAATCTGATTTAATTACAATTTTTCGTAAAGTTATATCAGGCATAATCTCACTTCCTCTTTTCTTTAAGTATTCGTATTTCTTAATATATTTATATTATAGCATCTGTTTTATAAAAGTGCAATACTTTTTTATATATATTCTATATTTCACTTTTTTAAAAGGTTATTTACATAGTGCAACATATGTTATATAATATATGTAATTAAATATGCCACGGAGGGTAGAAAAAACTGTAAAAGCTGTATTAAGCATTATACCCAAAAGAAGCAAGTTAATATCACTATATCAGATGAACGAACATTAAAAATATTAAATAATCTGAAAATTAATATAAGGAAAGGACTGATAATATGGATGAAAATACTTATGTATATTGTACTCATTGTTTGTATTTTAGATTAGATGATGAGGAATTGCCATATTGCCCATATGAAGATAATTGTAATATAAATGACTGTGAAGACAGCATGATATTTAAGGATAGGCCACATTATAGGGAAAGGGGTAATTTAGATGGCTAAATTTTGTTCCGATGCGTGTAAGGAAACTGGCTCAGTATGCGATTTTTTGTAAGCATTATCAAGACGAATATAGAGATATTAATAGTGAAAAAAGTATGGCGGAGAGGAGTTTAAAAATATGAATTTAAGTGAAGTTATTAAAGAAACTCAAGGGTTTATTGATAAAAATGGTGATAGAGAAATAAGCGGTATAGATGTATCACAAAATAGTTTTTCCTTTTCTGTAACTAATATAAACAAAATATTTGTAATAAGCGATGGAAGAAAATCAGTTATAGAATTTACAGCATAATACAAAGGTAATGATTAAGTGAAATTTTAAAAAATGTGTTATAGGGGGAGAGTAAGTCAATGGGAATTATAATAAAGTCTAAAAACTTTAGTAAGGATATGGGATATGGAGGTTTTTATAACTTTAGAAATAAAGTAGCATCTCTTTCTAATTTAGAATTTGGAAAACATTATGCAGAATTAGATAATGCAGTGCTTCTTCAAGGAGTTGAGAAAGAATCTTTTTTAAAAGAATATGATAAAAAACTGAAGAATTGATTGAGCAAAATATCATAACTGCTGAAATTGCAGATTTTTGTTATCAGCCTGATTGTGGAGGAACTATTAACCAAGACCAAGCAAAGCAGATTTATGAGAAGATAAAGGATTATGATGATAATATCTGTTATGGATATATAGGAAGATCAGATTGTGTAATGTTTATTGATTTGAAAAATATTTTTAAAGATTGTGCAGAAAATGGAGGTATCGTTGAATGGTATTAAGTTGCATAACAAGGAAATTAGATAATCTTAAAAATATTGTGAAGGAAGTTATAAATTGAAAGTCAATGCATTAATATCAATACTGCAAAGTTTACCACAAAACTATGATGTTACCTATGATAATGAGGTTGGACATATTTTGCTAAAGAAAGAGCAAGTATCAACCTTTCATAATGCCCAAGAGATTTTATTACAGACACATATGAAACTTAAAATATAATTTTCATTCCAAAGAAATAGCTGAAAATTATGTGAAGGAGGTGATTAATTTTGATAATAACAGTAGGGGAACTTATAGAAGAGTTAAAAAAATTTGATAAAGATTTAGATGTAGTTGTAGAAGGGTTTGAAAATGATTTACCCATTGAAAGAGTTTGTATAGAGAATAATGAAGTAAAAATATGCGAAATTGTATAGCTCATAATTCAAGAATAATATGTAGGAGGTTTTTTATGTATCAATTTAAAGTTATAGATAAGAAAACAGGTAATGTGCCAGATGTGAGACGGATTGCACATGAAGAAGAATGGGCACAAGATCTTGTATTTTGTGATATGGAGGGATTTTATTTAGGTGAAGACGGCACCTTAATTCTTGCGGATGAGTGTGGGCATTTTGCTTATTGTCCATTAGATAGATTTGAAATTAAATTTATACCACAGGACGAATAATGAGCTAAGCAAATGTTAACTAATATTTAAATTTGATAAAATATATTAGCTTTAAAATCATAAGAATTAATAAGAATAAAGAAAGGAGTATGGTTACATTTTGTTATGATTTTTGTAACCAAGCAGTGTTATGGCACTAAAAAACAATGAAGAAAAAATAAAAAAGACATTAATTTATAACAAAAGTGATTATGAGCATTTAAGTAAAGAAGTTAAAAATAACAAAGCTTCTGGCAACGGACCTAAAAGTATATCTGCTATTGTCAGAAATATTATAAGTGAATATATAAATAAGTCTAATAAAAAAGACGAATTGGATTTATTAATAAAATATACTCAAAAGGAGCTTATTAATTATTTTACAGTAGAGGAAGCAGTACTTATTACAGCAGCTTTAAATGGTACACTCTATGATGTTAGCACAATTAATCCAAAGATTGTTCTAATAGGGAATGTTAAAGACAGTATTTTACTGGATGGATATGATACTTTTTACAAGGTTGATAAGGATACTATACTGAAAAAGCTTCAAGCTCTTTCAGAATTCCAGTGTTATGTAGTTATCCAAATGGCTTTTGAGTTTTTAGAAGGAGCTATTAAAAACCCTATAGATAAAGGGAACAAAAGACTTAAAAGCATATTCCTAATTAAAAACTAAGAATATTTAAAAATGAGAGCTTAAAAAAATAGCTCTCTTTTTTTAAACTCTGAAATTTTAGCAACTAAAATTATGAAATTCTTAGGTGCCAAAAAACTTTAAGCCTATGGATTGCATTTGCTACAAGGAGTATATCCTCTTTTGACAGCATCTGATTTTTTAATCTCAGTACAGCTTTTATTAAGATACTTGCAGCCTGTCCTATGATATTTTTTCCCTGAATTTGTTATATAAACAGTTTCTTCTTTCTGACTATTAGAGGTTTGTTTAGGTGCTGGATTTGCAGCTGGTTTAGTAGTTTTTGTAGCAGCAGCTCCACTGCTACCAGTATTATTAGATTTTGATTTTGGCTTTGATTGCCCAGCAGCAGAATTATAGCTTCCAGGTTCACAATTAAATTTAATATTTTCACCATCTGATGTACATATAATTGTGCCATTCTCATCTGTTCTATAAACTTTTATATTCTTTTCTTTAAGTTTTGTCATAGTTTCTGCATGTGGATGTCCGTAACTATTTCCTTTACCACAGGAAATAACTGCATATTTAGGGTTAACTTTATTTAAATAGCTTTGGCTTGTTGCAGTTCTACTTCCATGATGTCCTAATTTTATTACATCTGACTGTATATCTAATTGCTTTTGCAGTATTTCACCTTCTGATAAACTTTCAGCATCCCCATCAAATATAAAAGAATTATTACCAAATTTTATTCTTAATACAATGGAATAATTGTTTAAATTATTATAGCTGTTGCTATTCGGAGCTAATATAGTACAATCTGCATTACCTAATTTAAAAGAATCCCCTGAGTGCGGTGTTGATATTTTCATTCCTTTTGCTTTTATAGACTCCATTGTATTCTCAAATATCTTAGATGTGTGTGTAACCTTTGGCATATATATTTTACCTATATTAAACTCGTTTATAACAGCAGGCATACCGCTAAGATGATCTGCATGTGGATGTGTACCAACTAATACATCTATCTTTTTAATGCCTTGTCTTTTTAAGTAATCTGCAGTTGTATTTGCATCAGGTCCAGCATCAATAAGCATAGTTGCATTCCCTTGCTGAATAAGAATACTATCGCCCTGTCCAACATTTATATAATGTATCTTTAGCTCTCCATTAAGTTTTGAGTTTGCTTTTTCTTCCTTACTATCTTTATTTTGTGCAGTATTAGCTGTATCTTTGCTTTCAGATTCTTCATTAATATTATTTTCTTTGCTATCTATATTTTCAGTTTTAACTGGTACATTTTTAGAATTTGAAGTAATCTGTTTTGCTTGTGGGCTTATGGCAAAGCCAGTAATCATTAAAGCAAATGAAATAAAAAATGGTATTATTGCTTTTTTAATAGGTATACCTTTCTTCTTATGTCTCATTAAGTCTATAATTGAGAATATCCAAAATGGTATTGCTATAAGAAATAAAAAGATGCCGAAACCATCGGTAATTCCTATAAATATTGCCATAAAATAATAAATCGAAGCTATAATCATTTTCCAAGCTTTATGACTGCGAAAACCTGGAATAAACATTAATAATTTTTTTATATTATTTTTTTCCAAATAAACTCCTCCTTTGTGCAATTAGCACTGCAATTAGCACAATAAACATTATAAAGATCAAATATTAATTTTATTCAGTTTGTGTATTCCCTACTCCTGCAGAGCAGCTTGGCTCTGAATATACTGCTTAACAATATCACTGATAGCATTATCACCTGCAGATAAAACGAGGTAACTTTCACTCCAAAAATAAGGCCCTGAATAAAATTTAGATAAATATTCAGCAAAATCCTTTCTTATTAATCTGCTGCTTACAGTTTTAAAATTATTAATAAGCTTAGATAACTGCACTTGCGGTGGAGCTTCAAAAAAAATATGCAGATAATTAGCTTCAATGTTAATTTCTAAAATACTGCAGCTCCATTTATCAAAAATATTATTAGAAATCTCAATTAAGCGGTTCATAACTTCTTTATTAATGCACTTATGCCCATACTTTGTAACTACAACTAAGTGATATTTTAAGCTGTAACAGCTGTGCCTATTTGTTTTATATTCAGTATTCATAATATGTTCACTCCTCTTTACAACTAATTGATTATATAATATAATTATATTATATACTTAATATGAAGTCAATACCAAAAAAGGTGGAATACCTGTAATTAATAAGTGTTTATAACTGCAAAATCACAGGGACATATTAAAGACAGGTACAGTTTTAAATTGCAGTGTAATGGATATAATAAAGATAGGGGGGGCGAAGATAATGGAAACAGAAATTGATTTAACACCTTTTTTATGTGAAGCGTTTAGTACAAACCCTGCAACATACAGTGATATTGATAAAATTTATAATAAGGACAAGCTAAAATTTATAAGTTTAGCAAAACAGAATAAGTATTATAATCATCAGATGGCACAGGAGGGATCTGTTAAGCAGGAATATTATTTTAAAAAGGTACTAGGTATTTTGATTGCTTCTGGAGAAGATGATTATATAAATAATGCATTATATGAGATATTGAAATGTAATTGGAGATATTCCTACGTTTATGCAGAAAACCATGACAAAATTACAATTTCAAAGTTCCTATATGATTTTGTTAGGAAAAATAAAGGAATGAATAATATAGGAGATGATGAATTAAATTCTAATGTTTTAATGCTTATTATCTTTTCACAGAATTTAAATAAAGAGATAGATGCAACAGATGATATCTATAATAGCTTAATACAGTCATACAGCCAAAGGTTATTACGTTACACAAAAGACTGGAGAGTAAATATAAACGATATACCAGAAGCAGAAAAAGAGTTATTAGAAAAGTTAGAATTAAAAATAAAAAAGGAAGGCCCAATAAGTTTTATACCCACTTCTTACAGATTAAAAGAAGATGTACAAGAAGGTATGCTTATAAATACAGATAAATTATCAAAGGAAGAAAAATTCTTCGATGCGTTTGAACGCATATATGACTTTGAAGGAATATCACTAGTAAGTATAGTTGGTAAGGATTATTTAAGCTCAAAAGAAATACAAGAAACAATGTTTTGCTATACAAGCTTATTTCCCAAGGAAGAAATTGATTATAAAGAGTTCTTAAAATTCATATATCCTGCGATTGAAATTCGCTATTTGTGTAAAGAATATAATAAAGCGAAACAGTTTTTCTTTCAGAATTTTAATGAGCAGTTATATGAAGAACTTCATAAAAAAGAAGAATTATTTAATAATATTAAATTAGAAAAAGAAAAAATAAATAAGGAAAGTATAATATTAAAAGATGAAAATAATAAATTAAAAAATAAAATAAAAGAATTAGAAAAAGAAAATAAAAAATTATCCCAAAAATTAAATGAAAAAGAAGATTATAAAAAAGAGGTTTCCTCTTTAAGAGAATTTATATTTAATCTCGACAATCAAGAGGAATATATAGAAAAAGATATAGATACAAATAAATTAAAAAATGTTAAGGCTGTTGTTATTGGTGGGCATGAAAAATGGCAGCAGCGAATGAAAGAGCTACTACCTAATTTTACATTTATACACCCTGATGCACTTAACTTTGATATAAATATATTAAATAATGCTGATATTGTATTTATTTATACTAATTATTTAAACCATGCAATGTATTATAAAGTTATAAATGAAATAAGAAAGAATGATATAAGGTTAGAGTATTTAAGTGCAAATACTAACGAAAACATAGTTTTAAAAAGGATGTGCAATTTGCTTGGCTTATACTAAAGAATATGCAATTAATTCAATACAACTACTAGCAAAGCAGCTAAAAAAGACCCCAACCGTATGTGATTATGAAAACTCAGCACTAAAACCATGCAGGAAAAACGTAGCTAAATTATTTGGGAGTTGGAATAATGCAATTAAAGAAGCTGGTCTAACTGCTAACAGAAATTATACAAAGCAAGACTGTATTAATGCTATTAGGAAAAGAGTCAAACAATTAGGCTGGGTCCCATTTGCGAAAGATATGCGTTATACCAAGCCTAATATTGCAACAATTATAAATATTTATGGGAGCTGGAACACTGCTCTAATCGATGCAAGCTATAGGCCGCATTTCATCTATAAGAAAATAAAAAGAAAGTTATAGTGAAGTATTATATAACTACTTTTGTGTATTGTCTTTCTATTAGCAAATAATTAAGATACTAAGCTGATTAAATATATTATTAATTTCTGCTATATTTTTCTTATTTTTAAGCCCAAGCTATTTTTTTAAGGCTATTTCATTTTAAACAATGGATAAAGTAGCTTTAAAAATGTGTAAGTTTTATGATATGCCATTAAAACGCTCCTATGGCCTTTCTATTGTATTTTGCTTACTTTGGAATGTAATCCATCATTTTATGGCAGACAAGTGGACAGGGTTTAAATGTGGAGGGGGTAGGTTTATAGAAAAAGAAAAAATAAAAGAATGTAGTTGCCATTGTATGATATTTTGATAAATAAAAAAATAGTAGCTAACTGAAAAAACACAATTGCTACTATTATTGGAATAATGCTAACTACAAAAACCATAATTGCGTTATTCCCCATTTAGCTATTAATTATTATATAAAATATATTCCTTATATTTTGTAATCATAATATTTTTAATGTATTGCTCCATGTACTTATAGTCTGGACTATTTTGCTCATTTATAGGAACTAATATTTTTTGTCTTTTCATTCGATTTTCATTAAATTTATATCCATATGTATATTTGTTCTTTTGCTTTAATATTATTGTTTTGAAAAATAATAAAATGTACTTATTATCTGACTGTTGTTTTAAGTGAAATCTCTTAACATCATCAGAAAAAATACATTTATATGGATGATAAAAATTTTGAACAACGCTACCATTATAATTTACACCAAGTACATTCATATCTAAACTTATATTAATATTAGATACAAAATTAGTAATGCCATTATTTGAATCAGTTGACCCAATAAAAGGCATATCTCCACTTATCATATTTGTTTTGGTTAACCTTTTGCCTGGTTCTATATTGAAAATGTCTGAAATATAAAAACTCTTCCATTCTTTTTTTTCTAATGAAAGTATCTTTTTATATTCTAAATTTCCAACAATATCTTTAATATAATCAAAATACTTTTTCTTTTTTAGTTCTTCTTGCCCTTTTATATAATCATCCATAAATTGCCAGTCGGGTTTAGTATCATCTTCAATCATAACTGGAAGCATTATATTTCTTCGTTTTTCTTTTGCTCCAGTCAAACCTTGGCCATAACAAAAACCACAATCTTTAATACTTTTATTAAGCATTTGTTGAATAAATAAGCCTACATATTTATTTATCATATTATTTTTAACACCATACATTTTATTGCCGGTTATATGTTCGAAAGGTTGGTAAAAGAAAGTAGCATTTTCAGCCCCAAATATAATAATATCCTTTGGGTTGGTTTTAAAACTTTCCCTTTTTTCCACAATATCTTCTAATCCATTATTTTTATTGGTCCTTGTTATATATGGAATAGAATTATTTTCATCATTATTTGATATTAAATTATTTTTATGATATGGCACAGAGTTAAAAATCTCGAAGATGTCATCAACTTTAAATTCTTTCCACTTTCTATCATTTAGTTTCATTTTCATTTTTCTCCTTTTTTTTAAGGGAAGTGTTAAATAAATATTGTCTATTTTGCATTATCATTGAGAATTCAAAAGACAAGTAATCGCCAACAGTTTTTTCAAAATCCTTATCAATAGGAATATCATCATTAAAATAATAAAAACTATGAAGCCATTCATCAGTTGCTTCTATAGTTGTTTTTACACAGAATTTACTTTCAGCTTTTATTCTATCAAACCAAACATCAAGTAAGTGTTGTTTTTTATCTTTTACTGCTTCTGTTTCTATTAAACCGATATGTGGAGCTACTTTATAACCATCATCTTCAAAGTTAATAAATTTACATACTTTATTCTTTGGGTGTGGTTCTCCTGCAGTAAATACAGCTATGCAAGGGATAGTTCCTACGCCATAAAAAGTGTCTTTATTTAAGGTAATAACACCTTCTAATGTATGATGTTTTAATATGTTTTCTTTTATAGATTGTTCTTCTTTGGTTTTACCTGTCATAGAAGATTGTGGAACAATAACTGCACATCTTGCTCCTTCGGTTAGAGAATCTAGTAAATGTTCTGTAAAAGCTATTTCGTATAAGTTTGGATTTTGTTTTGAACCTTGTGAATATGGTGGATTCATCATACCAACAGTAGCTTGTTTAAGCTGTAATTTATTAGCATCCAGCTTTAAAAAATCTTCATTTATAAGATTGCTCTTACCATCACCTCTTAAAATCATATTAGTAGTAGCAATAGTAAACATATATGGTTGTATCTCAATACCATGTAACTGTTTTTGCTTAATACTTTTTATTACATTAGCATCATTTGTCTTTTTTATCATATTATGCATTGCAGCAATAAGAAAGCCAGCAGTACCACAACATGGGTCCAATACTATATCATTAGGCTGAATATTGACCAAATCGCAACATAATTCAGTTATATGTTTAGGGGTTAGAATAATACCAAGGGTTTGACCGTCACCACCTGAATAACTCATAAATTCCCCATAAAATCTTCCTATATAATCTTCTGCACTATTGCTATATCTTATAGACTTATAGATCTTTTTATATAGAAATTCAGTAAAATATTTTAAAGGTGTTTTCCCTAATTTTGGTTCAATTTCATTTAGTTTAACAGTATCTTTTATAAGTGCAAATTGACTTAATAGTTTATCCTTTTTTACTTCAGGAGCAACTTTTGAACGCTTTAAATTATCACTTATTGCATCGTATATTTTTTGCCCATCAGTTTTTATATCATCGCCCGTTAAATCATCTATAGAGAAATTTTTAAATTCACTTTCTCTTAAGGCTAAAAGAATACCTGATACAACTAATGGCTTATCTGTATCCTTTAAATTACCATAATTTCTTAAATCTTCGTGTAAGGTTGCAGCATCTTTGAGAATTTCTGCAGTTTCTTTTTCTTGGTCTGTATCTTCTTTTAAAATTTCTCTTGTGTAGTATTCATCTATATTATGTTCGTTAAATGATATAAACGATTCTACTTCAGGTAGTTGCCTATAAAACTCTGTTTCATCTATATAAATAGGTGTAATTTTATGCTTTTTCTCATCACCAGATACACCAAATGCAATTACTTTTTTATATGTAGTATTATCAAATAAATGCTTGCCATAAAACAGAGCACCATTAACTGCATAGTCTTTTATTGCAGTTGTTTCTGTGCTTATAAGCCCTTTATTATCAAATTTTATATGTTTACTTAAATCTGCTTTATCTTCAATAACTAATAAATAGTCTTTGACTACACCAACATATTCAGGAAAGCCAACATTACCTGTACCTTTCTTTGAAGCTGTTTTTAGTGCATCATTTATTTCTTTAATATTACTTCCTTGCGAATCAAGATTTATTTCAGCTTGTTTAAGAAGGTCATATACCCATAAATCTGTTTTTATTTCTTTTTTAGCCATTATTTCAATCTCCTTTTTTATTTTATTAATTCCTTTTTCTAATACAAAAATAGAAGACTTTAGCAAGTATTTCATTTTTGGGGGTATTGATTTTATATTGAATGTATAATATAATCTTATTACTTAATCAATTAGTTGTAAAGAGGGGTTAGCATATTATATGTATTGAATATAAAACAAACAGGCACAGCTGCTACAGTTTAAAATATCACTTAGCTGTGGTTACAGAGTATAAGCATAAATGTATCAATAATGAGGTTATTAACCGTTTAATTGAGATTTCTAATAATATTTTTGGTAAATGTAGCTGCAATATCTTAGCAATTAACTGGGGCTGTAGTATTTACATATTTTTTTGAGGCTCTATTTCCTTTTAAATATTCCTGCATCCTTTCTATTGCATTTCGCTTGCTTTAAGATGAATTGCCTTTTTAAGTTAGCAAAGTGAACAGGATTTAAATATAAAGAGCAGGTTTATAGGAAAAGAAAAAATAAAAGAATGTAGCTGCAATAATTTAAGTCGCGGCTACATTCTTTATTATTAATTTATTATTTTTCTTTAAATGAATCTTTAAATACTTTATTTTTATATTTTTTCTTTCTTTTAGCAGCTACCTCATAACAATAATTTTCATCTCTTTTAGAAACAACAACAATATTTATTATTTCCTTCTCTCTAAGTGAACTACATCTCCATTGAAATGGAGAGCTTCGGATTCGCAAAGAAATTTTGTGAGTTCCAATGGTACATCCTTGGGGTGTCCAACCTCACTACTGCTGGTATGGATTTCTCCATCCTACACAGATACTTTCTTAGTATGTTATATGCTCCAACACAATCAGCATTAAATATTTGTGTATTAGCATTATTCTTGTATAACCCCCTATACTTTCTATTAGACTTTTTAGCATATTTCTTTGATACTTGTGGTGTATAGGGACTGCATTGGCTAGTATAACTTTCTTCCTGCATTTCAACAGCTATCCCTTTATTCTCTGCTTTATACATTAAGCAATCCTTTATCCTCTTAAATGGCCATTTATGAAACTTTTGATTATTGACTTTACCCATATTATTATCCTCACGTATGTTTGTTATATCACCAATGATGATTTTGCATACATTATTCTGTTCTGCTATATCTATAATGCTTTTAGTAGCTGTATGCAATACGTGATTTATCTGCTTTCTTCTTTTAGCGTAGAGCTGTTGCACTCGTTTGCTTTGTTTTGGGTATTTTATTCCTTTAGCTGCTTGCTGACTGTCTGATATTGAACTATAATAAGCTATTTCCTTATCAAAGTATCTATTAATACTTAATAATTGCCTGCCTGATATGATGTATGTTTTACCAGTATTTATATAAGCTGTGATCAGATTGTTTATTCCAAGGTCTATACTCATATAAACAGCATTATCCTCTTTTGCTTTTGTATCTAGCAATTCTACAATAATGTTTACACTGTATTTATTATGCTCTGGAATAATTTCTACGATTTTGACAGCACCACTTATTGGTACTGGTACATCTATAAGCAAATACTTATCAGTTATATTGAATTTATCACTCAGATATGTTTTTAACTGTTTAGGTATAGATAGCTGCAGTGTATGCTTATTAAGCAGCTCAAAACCATTATTTAGATACCTTACATTAAATGGCTGATGTTTATATTTAGGTGGCTTAGGATTTTTTATACCACCAGTTTGCAATAACCTATAGAAAGATTTCCAGCTGCAATCTAATTGTTTTAGCAATTCTTGTGCAGTTTGAGATGGCAGATTCTTATACCAAAAATGGCTTTTTAGCTTTTTCTTTTGCTCATACCAGTTAGGGTACTTAATGCCACTTTGTTTACTCCAGTTCTTTCTTTCATAATTAGCTACATTCCAAAGCTTTGAAGCAGCATAAGTTAAATTGCCTAATATGATCTGTTGCTTTTTGTTAGGGTTTAACTGAAAGTTTATAACTCTTTTCATATATTGAAAAATCACCCCCTTTCTTTTTGCAGCTCAATATACTTTTTAATAACATCTTCTGATATAGAACCTATAGTTTCAATGTAAAATGAATTATTCCATAGATGCCCTTTGTATAATTGTTTTTGCAATTCAGGATACTCTATAAAGAGTTTCCTTGCACTGATACCCTTTAACATTTTAACTATATATGATGGTGATATTTTAGGGTGTGCAGATACGAATAGATGAACATGATCTGGCATTACTTCCATCGTATGAATTGTAAAATCCTTTTCTTTAGCAATTTCATAAAACAGTTTTTTAAGGTGTTCATCAACTCCATTTATTAATATTGGCTTGCGGTATTTTACACTCCATACGATATGATAATTTACATTATAAACACAGGTTCTTGCATGAATTATATTATTTTTACTCATACACATAGTATATAGTATCTTAAGCTTAAAGTCAACAGTTTTAAGAATTATTTATATTACATATAGTAATGAAGTTTGCCTTTCATCTCCCCTTTGAAAAAGGGAGGATTCTCGGCTTGCTTCTCCTAAAGTATAAATAACTCTTATTCCTATTCTTTTATACTTAATTTTAAAGAATCCAGTTAAATTATTACCATTTTTATTTCCTAATGGTTTACCATAGCCACCTTCACTTTGAGGTAATGGATTCTGCCTTACTTTTTTAATACCTGCTAATACTATCTCCCTTAACTTTGGATCTAAATTATCTAAATCATCCAAAGCTTCCTTAAGGTATTTATCCTTCCACATATTATTCTATTTCCACAGTTTTCATTAGTTCATCTAATTTTTCTTCTTTAATATTATATCTATTCAATACATCATCGTGGGAGGCTGTTTCTTCTGGAACATAGTTTTTCATTCTGCTATCTGCCAGTTGCAAAAGCTGTAAGTCTTCTTTTGCTTCCATAAGTTCCATATATTCTTCTATTGATAAAATTACTGCTTCAGGTTTATTATTTTTTACAACTATATATTGCTCTTTATCTTGTCCAACTTTCTGTATTATCTTAGATGCCATGCCCCTGCTTAAATCAGATACAGATACAAGCTTACCAATTATACCCCTTAAATCAGTTCTTGAAACTTCTGGCATAAGAACACTCTCCTTTTCATATGGATTTAAAATTAATCCTTGTTTCATCATCTTTACTTCCAATATTATATGCTATTCTACTATAAATATACACTTTTTCAGATATATTTTCAATATAATTTTCATGAAAACATATTTCTAAAAATTTAGGATCAGGTTGCTCTGTAGGAATAGTGAAAAGCTAACCCCTCCTAAACTTTTTGTTATAGAAGGGGAATATGTTTTTTAACTTTATTATTTTGTTTCTTGTCTCACTTCACTTATACTGTCGTTTATCATGTTTTGATCGATATTAAGTGAAGCTTTAAGCTTTTTCCCTGTCTTTTTTAAATTAGATAGTGTTTCATCTTCTTCATTTTTAATTGGTTGGGTATAATTTATTGTTTCATATAATAATTGTATTGTAAATGGTTTAGATTTAACTATTTTTGCCTTCTTCTCCTTGAGCAATACTCTTACTTTAGCACATCTATTAGTAGGCATAAGTGGTTTTCCATCTTTATTTAATACATATACTATGGGTATACTCCCTTCTTATAAATTTTTAATCTATAAATCATTTGCAACTTAAATAGTTCCCCTCCAGAAATGGGAAAGTGCAGATATTCTCTGCACTAACTTTATTCTTACTTTATTTGCGGTCCTTCTGGCCATTGTGATAAATATTTGCGTGCTGCTGCAATTTCCTCTGGTGTCCGCTCTGGGTTATCTGCCCATCCGGCTATTACTGATGCAGCTGTAATAATGATTGGTGGACTACCAATTAAATCTGCAGGGGCAAAATCTCCATTTATATCATCTGCCTCTATCCTTAATACTGGTATTCCATAATGGCTTAACGGACTATCCGTAGTTAGTACTGCAGTACCACCATTTGCATCTTGCATAATCATAATATCATCCATGATGTTTTCCTCCTTATTTTTATTTTTAATAATTTAAAGTTAAATTATTTCTTTTGAATTATTTTCACTGAATATATTAGAAGAATCTATTCTTTCATTAACTATTTCTAATGCTTCATCAAAGCTTTCAGCTTCTGAGAGTTTCTCTTTTGTTTTTTCCCAGCCTAATCTTTTCTTCCATATTGATATGTGGCTTGTTAATCCGCCACCAGCTGTACCTGTATTTCTTGCCCAATCACTATTACATTCATACTTTTCTATGATGCCTCTAGGTTCGAAATAATAAATATCGTTCCAGTTATTATTGCATGGTTTAATAAAATACTTTATTAAGCAAACATAATCTTCTGTTATTTCTATTTCCATATCTTCATTTTCTGATTTGAAAGTACTGAATATCTTAGGCCTTTGCAAATTAAACTGCTTATAGCAGTTATCAGATGCTTCTTCTAAGTACCAATGATATTCGGTGTTAAAAACCCAACTGTCTGGATCTAATTGGTACAACCTATCTTCTACTTTATAGACGTTTCTTCCTTTATATTTCCCTATTTTATATTCAGGAATAAGCTGAGGGTTTTCTTCTCCCCTTTTCCAATGTCCCATATAGACAGCTATTTCAGTCTCTATATCTGTTATTCTGCTACCTTCGAGATTTATCTTTTTTCTCATTTATTTTTTAGCAAAGGCATTTTATAAATTAATAAGATGCTTCTGCTAAATCCACTTCCCTTCTATTTTCTATTTTATTTATATAATTTATCCATTTGATCTTCTATATTATCCCAGTCAAGCCTGAACTTGTATTTGTAATCTATTATTGCATTATCTACTCTTTCTCTATAGTCTTTTTCCCCACAATTTTTAATAATAAAATCTTTTATTGGCAGTTGGCTTTCTTCATACTGTTTCATTTCTTTAGCATTATAAAGAAGATCTACTTCATCAAATTTAAATACAGGTGTTTCTATACTGCATAATACTATTTCATAAAAGCTGTCAAATGGATGCAATGATGTATTTGACTGCAGCCAGCTTGTTTTTATTTCCCCTGTTCTTGCATCTATATAAGCATAGGCATTTCCTGATAAATCATGATGAAGTGTTTCCTTATATGTCTTTTCCCATATATCACTAATTTCAGTGACATCTAATTCATCAAGAATTGTTGTTATTTCTTCTTTTTCTTTAACGTCAAATTCCTTTTTAGGTTCTCCTTTGGAATAGCCTGGTATTAATACTTTCATAATAAAAATCTCCCTTATTTTTATTTTTTAAGCAATTAATGTATTACTTTTTGTACAATACTCATCATAATATCTAACAGGTATGTTGTGTTCTTCTGCAAATTCCTTTTCCATTTTACAGCCACGACTATTTTCCCAACCTATACATAACAGCAACTCATTACAGTTTTTTAAAACCTCAAAGCAATATTCCATGCCTTTCTCATAACTTACATAATCATATAAATATCCAAAAGTATGAATTGGTGATATGAATGCTATATTGGGATTAGCTGTTACAAGATTTTTTATAATATTTTCCACATCTTTTTTGTTTTGCTCTAATCCATTATAAGGATGAGCGACATAAACTTTTTTCATATTTTTATTTCCCCTTTCAATGTTTTTAGCTTCATAGAAGCCATTATTTTTTTATCTAACTTATTATTATTACATTTTTAAAACTGTGAAATGAAAACTGTCTCAAAGTATAAGATTCTCCAGATAAAAATTTATCTCTACTTACTTTGTTGAAGCAGGAGGTATTTTTGTTTGTAACTTTTTTTAAAAGTTTAATTTACAAAGAGAATGTACAAATAAAAATATTAAATTAAGCTGCTATAATGTTGTAGTATCAAGGGAACAATGAATAAGCTCTCTTTGTAAGTTATTATGAGAAATAATATTTTTTACAAATAAGAAAGGAGCTGCAGTATTTTTTAGTGCTGTAGCTCCTTTTAATAATAAAATAATATTATCTGTTAGCTTAAATTCTATAGTCCTCAATTATTGTTTGTGCTGTACGATTTCCCCTGTATTCATTTACAGATATTGTATATACTAAATCTATTGGGATTGCTCCTTTTCCTCTAAACGAGTTATTTATATCCATTTCTTCATATTTATTTTTTAATTCTTGCATGAATTCTTCTGCTCTAAAGAACAGTATAAAATCCATATCATTGTTTTTATCTTTGCATTGTAATTTAAAATGTTCACCAGTTTTACCTAACGGTTTGATATTTTTTACGATTAGATTTTTAACGCCAAATAGCGGTTTAGGGTTGCTAGTTCCAAAAGGTTCTAATGCTGTTAATTGATCAGCTGTTTCTAAGGTAACATCTTTCAATGGAATTGCTGCATCTATTTTTAGCTTGGGTGTTAAATCAGTTTCATTTAAAGTGCTGTTATCATTTAATGCTGTTCTAAACTCATCTATATCGCTTATATTAAGCGATAACCCAGCAGCCATAGAATGACCGCCAAAGCCTTTTAAAATGTATTTAACAGCTGTTAGCTCCTTATAAATATTGTATTCTTCTATGCTCCTTGCAGAGCCTTTTGCAATACCGTCTGTTGAAGATTTTGTTAGTACTATTGTTGGTTTATAAAATTCATCTTTTATTTTACCAGCAATTATGCCAGCTACACTTTCATGGATATTTTCGTCATATAATACAAGTATTTTATCATCCATGTATTGTTCTTTTACTATTTCCTTAAGTTTTTCTAATGCTATATTTGTCAGATCCTGTCTTTCCTTATTAAGTTCAACTAAGTTTTTTGCTAAATATACTGCTTTTTCTTTATCAGTTGTTAGCAGCATTTCTAATGCTAAATCAATTTTTGTTAATCTTCCTGCTGCATTTATACATGGTCCTAAAACAAAACCGATATCATGTACACTTAATGTCTCTTTTTCATCTAATTTTGTTTCTTTAATTAGTGCATTAAGTCCTATATTCTTAGTTTTGTTTATCATAGGTAATCCATATTTAACTATTGCTCTATTTTCATCTAGCAATTCTACAACATCACCTATGGTTGCAAATGCAGTATAAGGTAAGTATTGTATAGTCTTTTTCAGATCCCAGTTTTTCTCTTTAAATACAGCGATAATTAATTTAAAAACTACACCGGCTCCACATAGATATTTAAATGGGTATTTACCTATCTTTGGATTAACAAGTATATTTGCATTAGGTAAAATTGTTTCTCCATTATCGTTAGTTGTTAATTCGTGGTGATCTGTAACTATTACATATAGGCCTTTTTCTTTAGCATAGCTTATTGAATCGAAAGCTGCTATTCCATTATCGCAGGTGAGTAATACTTCACACTTATCATTCAGTGCTTTATTGACAATATTTTTGTTTAATCCGTACCCATCAATAATTCTATCAGGCAGATAAACATGATAGGTAATTTTGAGTAGGTTCATTAACTGTATTAACAGATATGTAGACATACAGCCATCTATATCATAGTCGCCTACAAGACCGAAGATAAGGTTAGTATTGTTACATAGAAATTGTGCAGCTTCTTTTAAATTCTCCATGGTTGTATTATATACTGTACTTATTTCTGGATGCAAATAGTTATCAATTTCCTCTTTATTTCTAAATTCTTTTTTTGATAATACTTGTGCAATTACTGGATTATTGACTATCCTGTTAATTGCTTTTGGATTTGTTTTTTCTCTTTTTATATACCACTTCATTTTTTATTAGGCAATAACCGCTTCAGTATAGTGTTAATGCCTCTCCCCCTTTTTTATTTATTAAACTTCTACATTAGTTAACATTTGTTTATTCTTTGCAGTAATATTAGCTTACTTCTTTTCTGGATGTATTACTGCAATATATATTTAGTATTTTTTCAGCTTTAAAAAGCCATTAATATTTTTCCTTAACTTATTATTATTGCAATTTTAAAATATATTTTTATATTTCTATTGGTTTTTCTTTTATTTGTATTTATAATATAGATAATGTAATATATATAAAAAGACAGATATAATTAATAATTCATAATTTTTTTAAATTTAAAATGACCAAGCTATATGGGAATTTGCAAAAGTGCTAAAAGGAGTGAAATAGATGAATAAATAGAAGAAGCTTTAGGAATAATTAAGATATTCACAGTATATGTTTTTGATAAAAGATTTTAAGTTGACATGCTGTTAGACAAATATATACTTATATTGTCTAAATATAATATGAAATAATATGTATAATGCTATCACTAATAGATTTATTGCAATCTTTGATAGTAAAAAATTAGGAAGATGTCATTCGTGATATATGAAAGTTATTTGGTATCTAGGAACTAAACAATTTTAGTTGCTGGGAGCTTAAATATTAAATTGGATGATAAAATAATTAAAATTTATAAGATTATAAAACAATTCTTATTGTAATTGTTTTTTATAAGGAGTGGTTAGAACGTTTGAAATTGATAAGGAAACCATTAAATTGATGAGGATGTTTAAAAATGTTAGAACTAAACAAGAAATTGCAGATTCGCTAGCTAAAGAAACAGTTGCTAAAGGGATTAAAGATAAGTCGCAAGTATTTGAATATTATTATGGCGATATTGAGCCTGAATTTGTAATAATGTCATGTATTAGTTTTGGGTTAATGCAATTTATGTCAGAAGATTTTTACGTTGTAAAAGAAGTTCTTGGTTTTGATTATGTGTATGATATTTTAAACAAAAGTGAAAAATGCATGAAGTTAATAAGCTAATTTTTAAAAAGGCAAGCATTGCCAAGCATTACTTTATTATATAGTAAAGTAAGTAAAGAGAATAAGGGAAGGGTTATATATAACTCCTCTCTTATTTTTTTAAGAAGCTATTTAAAACTTTATAATAAAAATTCCGTTGAATTTTATTTTCATGCAAGTATTAATTAGGGCTAAAATTTCTTATTTTTTTTGATAGATAAAGTATTAAAGAACTAAGAAAGTTCAGCGTCAAATTTTAATCGAATACTTTTTAAAATTCTGCAAATTTTAGATTGACTCAAATTCATTTTATTACTAATTTCAATTTGAGTTAAATTGCCTAACCTATATTTTATTATTTGCTTTTCTTGCTTTGTTAATACTTTTCTTATATGCTCTTTTATATCTATCAAATATGCTATTTCATTAGTTGATGTATTACTGGCGTTATTAGTTTCTATATCTTTTTTTATATAATTTTTTATATTGCTTTCTTCTTCGTGTTTTTTAGATGAATTATTAATTTTACCAAGTAGTGTTACTAGTAAGTATTTTTTAATATAAAAATTAAAACTAATTCCTTTTGTATAATCATAGCTATTATAAATGTTAATAAATTCCATATATGTATCTTGCAATATATCATCATATTCCGTATTTAAATTAGTACTTATATGATTAGTTTTTATATAACTATTTACATAGCTTGTTGTAGCTTTTATGAGTGGTGTAAACATATTAATTGCTTGCTCAATAGTTAAAGTTTTTGATTCTAATTTTTCATTATTTTTAGAATATACTAAAATATTTTTTCCTTTTTCTTTAATATTACCTTGTAGGTCCATAAATAAGTTTTCGTTACGCAGTAGAACGCAACTTCCTCCTTTTCCTATTTTATCAATTTTTATGATTCCAAAATTAATAAATTCTATTAAATCTCTACATTAGTTAACATTACTGTTTACTTCATATTTTTTTAATATCTGCCCATTCAATGTAGTGATATAGCATTATTCCTTTGCTAAATATAATACTGTGATATATTCTATATAATTTTCTTTATAAAAGCTTAGCTAAAAGCCACTATCCCTTTAGGGTAGTGGATGAAGACTTATCCCTGCTCTTGAATGTGTTTTTTAAAATTCTCTGTTTAAGTTAGTTTTAGATCTTCTTTTCGTAGGCTTAATAATCCAATTTCCTATATTGCATTGCTAAGGTTAAATAAATAAATTAGTTATCACAAGGGTGCCATAGCTACTTTATCTAATACAAAATAATAGTCAGCCATTTTTAACCAGTCCCCTTTCGGAAATTTTTCTCCTTGTCAATGACATAGAATACATATATATTTTCGGCATTTAACTATAAAACATTAGTAGTTAGTTATCGTTAATATTCAATTCTATTCAAACTGCTAATTACACAAAAAACAAATGTTTATTTTTGCATAGTTTTGTATAGTTATTTAACAACAGATTGAAGTTCTTTCTCTAAAGTTTTATAATTCGACATTATTTTTGTATAATTTATATTATTAAATTGAAAACGTTTGTATAGCTATTTTAGCTAATAATTACATTATACCTTAACTTGTATAGCTATTATAGTACTTTATTTTTCTTATGTAAACATATTTTCTATGCAATTACTGAATAAGAAAAAATCTACATTTAGCGAGCTTTTTTTAATATTTATAACAATATTTTTAATAACATTTATAATTGTACTTAAAAACATATTAAAAGTTCAACAAATTAGCTACTTTTTAAATTCAACATTGTTGCATATAATATTGACGCATTTGTTTTAAACTTTTTGTTTTTATTCTGCTAATTTGTGCTTGTGTTGTATTAAGATTTTTAGCTATACTTTCTTGGGATTTATTATTTATGTATATATCTTTTATTATTTTTTGCTCTAGTGGGCTTAGTTCACTAATCATTTGAGTTATGCTTATTTTTTCTAACACATCATCCATAACATTTGATGTTTTTGTATCAGCAATATAATTTGATAGTGGCATATTATATTCTGGATTACCATATTCACCATCTAATGACATACATTTTTTATTGTATATAAAATGTTCACTGGTTATACAATAGTTATGCAATGCATTTCTTATGCATATATTTAAATAATAGCCAATACTTACTGATACATTAATGTCATAATCATTATAAGCTTTAGCAATAGCAATATTTATTTCTTGCATGATATCATCATAATCGTAGTTATTGTTTTTATTATATTTAGAGTACCAACTTTTTGCTAAGGGTTCATATGCCTTTATTAACTCCTCTACAGTATATTCTTTGTATTTGTTGTTGTTAATTTTAAACTTTTTTCTAGGTGATACTGCTTCATTCATTATTTGCCAAAACCTCTCTTCAATTTAATTTAAAAGTTATATATATAGATATATTTTTTGTAAATTATTAATAAGAGAGGTCTGGACAATGCTATATTAAAAATAAGTATGAAAACATCTGTTTTACCATGGGGAATATGGGTGGAGCTAAATTTTAATAAATATTAAAACTGCAAATAAGTGAATAATTGCTGATGTGTAAAAAGTAATAGTCTTTTCTCCAATAAAAAAATCCCTACTATTTGATATATAGTAGGGATTTTTGATGATTAAATATATGAACAGTTCTTAAAACTTATATATTCATTTAATTCTTTATATACATTATTTAGCCACTTTGTGCAAGAAGATTCTATATTGCTTTCAGTATAATCATGCTCCATTTTTTCTAGCCCTTGGCTTAAAAAAGATATTATTTCTTTTACTTTATAGTATGTAGCATTATTAATATATGATTCTATATTGTCTGAAACATATAATTGCTTAATTGTGTTTCTTAAATTATTTGCAGGAAAATATTTTATTACTTTATCTATTTCATACATCTTTTTTATATATATAATTAACTGTCTTAATAAATAGCTTATTGCAGGTTGTGTGCAGTTTAAGAAAGAAGCTATTTCAGCTTGTGTATATCTTTCTTCATAATATAGCTTATATACTATTTGATATTTGCGTGGCAAGTATGACATATATTCCTTTATAAACATTTTGTATGCAATATTATCTTCAATGTTTGATATATCATTATTTTCATACTGTATATTATCTATGTATTCGCTATTATTGCCATCCATAATTGCATTTAAACTTAGTGGTGCTTTAGACTTATTCTTTTTCTGATAAATATCGTTTAAAATTATTTTTTTTGCATAGAATCCAAATGATGCTTTTTTCTCTATGTCGTAAGTTTTATATGCTTTCCACATTCCAATACAACATATTTGCTGTAGCTCTTCTTTTTCATAATACTTAGACCATTTGTTAATTATGCTTAAGGTTAAAGGCTTAAATTGTTCAAGTGTTTGCTCATATGTCATAGTTTTTACAGTATTATTATCTATTTGTATTTGCTTTTTATTACTATCTTCGATCATGTTATGCCCCCTTTTTTATGAAAAATTTAATAATATTTGTTATGCATTTTTTTAGAATAGTTCGTAGGCAATAAAACCTTACATTATAAAAAACATGACACTGCTTATTCATTCAGCTATATGTTTTTGCTAATAAAAATAGTTAAATGAATAAGCAGCTAAATTTGAAAAAATGAAATAGTTGATGATATATTTTTATGATTTTAGTGTATAATATTACTGCATGGTTAATTTTTATTTCTTTAGGTATAAAATAAGTTTTTTATAAGCTTATTTTGTACCTTTTTTATTCATCAGCTGATTTTACAAATCTCATTAATGTTCCATTTATCTTATTTTCATTAATTTTTTTGATTCTAACTACATATTTATCTCTAAGTGCTGGAGAAAAATTATTCCATTTTGGTATTGGGCATAGTACTGTTATCTTTGGATTTTCATCAAATGTTAGGAATACACCATATGGTTGTATGTTTGTTATGCTTGCTAAATGTTCTGATTTTAAAGGAAATTTTTCTTCTAAATTCGCATACGGATCTTCTTTTAATGCTTTCATGGATAATTCCAGCTTATTATTTGCGATATCTGCTGTTATTACTTTGCATTGTACTTTTTCTCCTATTTGTACATAGTCTCTTAGATTAGTTATAAATCCATAGTCGACTTCTTGTTTAGGAATCATGGTTTCAACACCTAAAGCTTCTACATATATCCCATTCCTGCCTATTCCTGTTACCTTAGCTGTAATTGTTTTATCTGTAAAGTCTTTGTTAGCATTAATTTTTCTTTTAGTTTCCATAGCTTTTATTCTTGAGCCTATTGCTATGTTTACATCTTTTGCAATATCTGTTATTATAAAATCTATCTCTGCACCAATCATGCTTCTAATTACCCTTACATCATCTCTTACACCTAATTCACTAGCTGGTATTATTACTTTGTAATTGTCATAAACAATAGATACGCAATTTGTTACTTCACCATATAGTTTTACTTGATCAATTGATGTTATTGTTCCAGTTAAAAATTTGTTTGTTTGCTTACTTACATAAATTTCATTTATTTTTGTTTGCATTTTCTAATCTTCCTTTCAATTATTTTTTATCTATAATTTATATGGTAATAAACGCCCCTAAATTTTATTCAATTATTTTATTTTTTTTATGAGAAAAATTTATCTATTACATCATTTGCATCTAATGTTTTATTTGCATTATTATTTTGATTTTTAGGATCTGCGTCTTTGTTAGTACTTGTATCCTGATGGATACTTGTATCTTGATGGGTACTTGGCTTAGATGTCGTTGTTTGATTATCAGATTTTTTATTATTGATATCATCATTGATATTATTATTTTGATTTTTTACTTTTGGCTGATTTTTATTTGTAAAGTCTATTGCCCATTGAGGGTTATAATCACTTATTTGAATTACTTGTAATTCCTTACTTTCCTTATAATTTGAATAATCTAATTTATCGAGCTTTAAAGGCTTTTGCCCTTTAAGCATTAGTATTGCATTTTTATATGGGTAAGCTAGTACTTCATCTGGGTTTAGAAGATTTCTTTTTGTACCTTTATGTGATTCTCTGCCAAATTCAAATAATCCCTCAAAACCTGCTTGTTTTGTTAACCCTACATCTTCTACAGTTGTGGTGCCTAATAACTCAGAAACAAATTGAGCAGTTAGTAAGTCAGTACAACCTAAAAATAGTTTACTATCACAATCTCCTATTATTTCTGACCAGCCATTGTTTGGGTATCTATTTTGCAACTGCCCTATATTTTGAAATATTACATGAGTATGAATCCCTCTGCTTCTCATTGTGGATATTTTCTTTGTAAAGTCTGGTATTGCAGCTATATTTGCGAATTCATCAAGTAAGCAATGTACGTTAGGATTACACTCACCATTATGCAAATCAGCATAATTTATTAAATCAATAAATAAAAAAGAAAAGAATAAACCGCTTAAAAAATCAAATGTTGAGTTTGTATCTGATGTGATACAAAAATATGCACAAGGTTCTTTGCCTGGAGCAGTTAAATCTATATCATTTGTTGAAGTTAATTCTTGTACTTTCTTATTTTGGATTATTTGTAGTCTAGTTCCTAAGCCAATAATAATACCAGTTCGTACAGTATCACTTGCTTGACAGAATATATTGTAAGGTGCTTTTGCAGGGTGTTCATTTGGTAGTATTTTAAACATAGCATCAAGTTGTTGTGCATCAGTATGTGCTATTAATGCATACATATTTTTTAAATTTCTTTCTTCTTCAGGTAGTTCATTTACTACATATAGCAGTAATGCCTTTAATAAATTTTGCTCTCCTTTTGCCCAAAACTGATCTCCCTTAGCACCAGGAGCAGTTGTATTAGCCATTACTACTTCTGTAAATAGTTGGGCAGATAAATCATCTGTTACTTCTGTTAATGGGTTCCATCTATCACTATTAAGAAGATTTACAAGGTTGAATACTTTAACATTGTAACCTTGGTCTTTTAAGTATACATACATATCTCTAAATAATTCACCTTTTGGATCGGTAAATATTATTGATTGTCTTGCGTTTACTAATTCAAATACATTGTTTCGGACATAATCTCTTGATTTACCGCTGCCAGGGCCACCAAATACAGCTACATTTTTGTTATATATATGACTATCAAGTGGCAATTTTACTCTTTCTTTTGTACCTGGAATAGTTCCATATGTTATTCCTGGTGACGGTTTTCCAACATCTATTGTTTGTTTTGCTTCTGTTGGATGCATCCATTGTGCAGTTCCATACGTTCCATCATTTTCTCGATATTTTATTCCATTACTATCGGTATATACATTTTTAAAGATATTTACTAAAACAAGAGTTACTACGATAAGTATTGCATCTATTTTAAATAACGTTAAGATTTTTGATGGATTTGATACTAAGTATTTTATTGACATTGATGGATGCTTATACATTTCTCCAATATTTGTACTATATAATGGTCCGTTACCTCTATAGTTTTTTAAATTTGTACTTGTAGTTAAAAGTGGCGTTATTATAAATACACTCCCTACAATAAATAAAATTAATAGGGCAAAGATCTTTCTTAGGTCCTCTTTTGTTAATTTAATTACATTAATCATTTAGTTCTTTTTAGTAGACATTTGTTTAATATTCATCAAAGCATTGGTATTTAAAGATATTTAGCATTTTTTACATTAGCCATTGCCTGCTATACCTCCCTTTTAAATTATTTGATTTATGGACAAAGGTTCTATGTGTATGTCTATTTTATTTAAGTTAAGCTCATTTGTTTTTCTTTTTATATATGGTGCTTGTATATCAAGACATACAATATTATAAATTTGATTGATTGTGCTCCCAGTTTGCATTAATAATTGGTTGATACTTTTTAAATATGGGAACACGCTAACATTATTTAGCACCATGTTTATATATACTTCGGAGTTTATCTCATACTTTATATTTTTATTATTTAATACTTCATTTTCGACTAACTTTGGGTATGCAATGCTTAGCACTTTTTTATCAAAATCACCTTTTGCCATTTCATTTATTAATTTTATAAATATGCTATGCTTTGGTAATACCAATAACTCAGGAACTCCTACTATTTTTAATTGCTTTTCAAATGTTTTATCACTTGTTATTACTATTGCGTGTTGTATTATATTTTTTTTATTTTTTGTTTCTTTTATTATTTGTTCCCTTACTTCTTTGGTTGTGCTTGTTGTTATATCATATAGCAAGTAGTCTATTTTATCTTGAGTTCGTGCGGCAGCTATAAATTGCATCCCTCTATTTAACCTTTTCATCTTTTTATATTCCGCAGACGGGACAATGGTCATTTCGGGAAGTATATATTTTATATCTAGTGTAGTTGCCAATCTCTTTTGCATATATAGTGGCATGGTTTGTACTATTTTGGGCCTTTCACCAATATTCCTTAGGTACTCTATTCCTTTTATGGACAAAGTTATTAGATTATATGATCTATTTATATATTTTTCTTTTTCTAATTTCTCTAATCTATTTCTTGAATACCTTGCAGGATAAATTATTTTAGGAATTTTTGAGCTACAAGCACCAGCTTTTCCTAATACTTTTAGGAATTTTTTATCTCTTTCGGTTATTTGGACTATTTTTATTCACCTCTCTTTCTTGTTTTTCTGAATTTAATCGCCTCCTTTCGCTTAATATTTCCGTACACTTTTAATTAGGAGCTTAGTAAACTTTGGGAGCTTAATAAGCTTTGGTTTAATAAAACTTTGTTTAGCAAAACCTTAAAGTGAGATTCTTAATATTTCCGTTTGTTTTAACCTTGGGAGGTTATTCTTTGGAAAGTTATTTTATTTAGGCATACAATAGAGCAAAGAAAATACTATTTCAATTCACCAATTAGTTTATCTACAAATGATTCGCATACTTGTTTATTTGCATTTTTATTTCTTAGCAACATACCTAAATATTGAGCTTTTATTATTTCTATTCTTTCTTCTTTTGTTATTAATCCAGCACTTACTGATTCTTGCATATTATCCTTTTCACTTTGCATTTTCTTTTTCATTTTCCTTATTATGTTTTTGATTTCTTCCACTTTTAAATTTGCACCCTCTTTACTTTTATTATTTTGCTTTTTAAGCTTTATATTTTTAGGTATTGCTTTGCTAAAAATAATATAAAATATATATAAATATTTTTTCTTTTTTCCTTTATTGCTTTATATTTTTACTGGAGGCACTTTGGAACTTATTTTATTTCACCTCTTGTGGAATAGTGTGGGACTTTTTTATGGTGCGAAGCCTTAATTCTAGATTTGCACCCCCTTATTTTTTGTTGAAACTACATTTTATTATTTATTATGCTGTATCTTGTATTGGACAATGTTCTAATGTTTGGCATAGCTATTTTTCTTCTAATTTTTATATTTTGCCAATTTGCATATGCCTTTTGCTCTGCCATTTTGCATATGCTTTTCATATGTCTTGTTTTTAGGCCAATCTGCACTGCCAATCTTCTATTTTTACAGAGTTTTTTTTAACAACTTTTACCTTCATGCAGGGATGCGTTTTCTCTTCTTTTCCCTCCACCATATATGAAACATAATTGCAGCTATCATCTGCAAAAAAATGAGAATATCGCATTGCATCTATGATGTATTTTATTTCTACATTATCTAAGTCAAAAAGAAATGGTGAGTACAATGAGAATATTATTAGCACTGCTTTTTTATTATAATTTGGCTTCACTTTCATTCTCTTTATACCCTCCATAATGAGATATACCAGCGTGTTTTTTACCAGCGTAAAGTCTTTTATTGACTTAAACTTTAAATATGGGACAAAGTCAATGCTCATCTCAAATACTTCTTTTTTCTCATCATAAAAGCACTTTGGTATAAATGGTTCTAAGACTTCATTGACTACATCAGGGTTATAAGGAATAAGTTCATTTGTACGAATAAAATGGTCTAAAAATTTAGAAACAATTATCTCATATTTTTCCCTTAACTCATGAAACCACTCAATTGATTCTGCTGTTTTTTCAGGTATTACTATATTTGCATTAGCTTTTTCAAAGGCTTCTGTTAGTTCTATATATCTTTCATAGTTTTTCATTAAGCTTTCACACGAATTATCATCGCAAACATCTGCTACAGGTAAATCTAAAGACTTCTTTTCATATGTAGGATGTTCTGATGGAAAAAATTTATATTTATTTTCATAAAAGCCACTCATTTTATCATACCTCCATCTTTAAATATTAGTGAATTGTGACATACATTCATTTATATTTTTAATCATTTCATCATCAGGAGCATTATCATTAGCTTCATCACCTTCAATCATATCTATAGTGTTGTCTTGCTCTGCATTAGTATTAGCTACAGGTATATCAGCTATTTCTAATACTTTTTTCCCCTCATTTTCTTGTTTTGTTAATAACTCTGGCTCAGACGTTATAGGGGATATTGTAGGACTTATAGATGTTTTATCAGTTGCAATTACTTTTGCATCTAGCTGATAGTTTTCTAAAGCCTTATTTATATTATTAAGTTGCTCTTTTATAAAACTTATTTCATCTAATATCCTTGAATTATCTGTTTTAATATACTGGCTAATACATTCCTTAATAAAAGCTGTTTTATTTTTCTTATGTTTGGACAAAGCTTCTATTAATGGTCTATCCTCCAAATCATCTGTTGAACATTTAAAACTATAAGTAATAGTACTCATTTATTTTCCCTCCTTAGTGTTTATATGTCTATGTATTTGAAACTTTAAAAAAATATAAAAAGCAGCATATTTTTTTAGTAATCTTTTTTCAGTATTACTTTTTCAACTAAAAAAGTCTTGCACATGGTTTTGTGTAAGACTTTGAGTGGTATTACTTTCTGGTAATCTTTTTTATTATTATTTCATGTTCTAACCACTGACATTACTGGCTTAGTTCGGTATTACCATTTTAGTATTACTTTTAGTATTACTTTTTTAAACATTATTATGTTCTAAGCATTGGTAATACTATCTTTAAGTGGTATTACTGATATTTGATATAAAATACTCTTGTAAAGCACAAATACCTATGGTAATCTTTTTTCAGTATTACTTTTTTTATCTAAAATGCTCTTCGTATGGCTCTGAACAAAGTTTTGAGCAGTATTACTTTTAGGTAATCTTTTTTATTCCCATTTTATGCTGTAATCATTGACATTACTAGCTTCGTTTGGTATTACTATTTTAGTATTACTTTCAGTATTACTTTTTCAAGCTTTATTATTCTCTAAGCATTGGTAATACTGCTTTTGAATGGTATTACCAATACATTTGCTGTATTAGGCTTATATTTTTTCTTTTATGCAGTTACAATTACTCAACATTTTTGCAGTATTACTTTTGCATAATAAAAAGCCTCACACATAGCTCTGTGCAAGGCTTTCAACGGTATTGCTTTTAGTAATCTTTTTTATTATTATTTCATGTTATAACTATTGATACTACTGATTTATGTAGGCATTACCATCTGGTATTACCTTTTTTTAATATGGCTTAAATATCCAAAGGTATTAGCAAACTCTGCATTATTAGATAATGCTACAGAACAGACACCTAATTTTGGTTTGATATATGGATAAAGAACTGCTCCTCCACCACCAGCAAGTATTACAGAATTAAATGCACTCTTAGCACTTGATGTCCATAAGGTATCAATATTATTTACTATAGAACATGCCACGTCATCTTTGAGTTTTTTAAGCTCTTTAGTTAAATCTAAAAATGAACCATTGTAGAATATCTTGCCATTTCTACATAATTCCATTAATCTATCTACACTTAACGATTCACCATTTCTTGAAGCCTTAACAAATATTTTATCCATTTCTGTATAAATAATTGACATACCTATATTTTCTAATGTAGAAGACATGTCACTTATAAACTCCAGTTTACCGTTGTCATTAATTTTAAAGACTACAATATCAGTTGTCTTAAAACCAATATCAATCAATCCTATATATGTGTTTCTAATATAATACTTTTGCCCATTATTAAGTAAAACATAATTTAAAGCACCAGCCCCTTGTGGCATTAGTAATACTTTATTAAACTTAACATGCTGTTTAATATTATGGTCAGGGAAATCAACAGTAATATTTAGGTTTTTAATCATTGTTTCAAGTTCAGCTCTTTGCTTTACAAAGTGTGAAACTGGTAACCCCGTTATAACATTTAAAGCATATTCTTCTGTAATACCTTTAGGCATAAGTAAGCCTGCTAATGTTGCTAAAAATACTTTGTTTTCATTGCTGTAGATCTTATTATCAGTTGTGTTGAAATAAGAATTAGTATTACTTCTTTGTGCTAATTTACCTACGAAATAATCATTTGTAGTATTGTTATAATTATTATCAGAAATAGTTACATGTAAGTTATCAGCAATATTTTCATCTAATCTATTAAAAAATTTATCTAATGAACGATCCTTTCCTGGAGATAATATTGATGGAAATATTATCTTTTTACCCAATTCATTTACACCTTTAACCTGGCCATAGCCAAGGTCTACTGATATCCAAAATTCCTTCATTACTTTTCCTCACTTTCTATATATAATTTATTCATTATATATAGATACAAATATTTGAGTAAAAATATAAAAAAGTTACAACTTAAATAAAACATAGATTCGGAGAAAAATATTAAAAGATACATAGAATATATATAAACAAAGACGGAAGCAAGTATTTAACTTACTTCCGTCTTGATTAGTTGAGATATAATAAATGTAGCTTTTATGCAATAATTTATCTAAAAATCTAATGGAATAGTTAGAGTTCTATCCTTTACTTTCTCAACTAAATAATATTTTACCTTTCCTTTTGGCTTTTTGCTATAATCACATTTAATATTTATTTCAACATATTTATCTGAATATTTATCTTTATATTTACTATTTGGATTAATAGTAACTGTAAAACATTTAGCTTTTGTAGGAGTTTTTTTGTCAGTAGATATAAAAATGTTATCTTTATTAATTTTCTTTGTACCATACATATCTTTTGGAGTAAGGTATGTAAGTTCATAAACATTTGAGCTATTAGTAACTACTGGTGCCCATGATGAAGATGGGACATAAGTTCCTATTGTATTATCATAAGGAATAGGATTACCATTCTCATCTTTACAATAAGGGTCATCAGCTCCTAATCCCATATAAGCTACACCATCATCACCTATCCAATATGGAGAACTATTAGCATCTAAATATACTTGATTTTTATCATGCTTCTTTGGTTTTGATGGTTGTGCTACACAAGTCCCTACTACACCCTTATGATTCTTATTCTTAAATTCAGAAAATAATGATTTTTTATTTTTAGGTACATTATATGATTTTACATCTTTAATTGTTTTCTTATTACTATTAACTGCACTGCTTACGCCTTTTTTAACAGTTAAAATATATGCAGTATTATTTGTTATTTTTATAGATTTATCTTTAGGAGTTACAATATAGCCTACTGTAACATAGCCATGAAAATTATTAATTTTACCTAATGTAATGTCTATAGGTATTTGTACATCATTCTCAAATGTTAAAATAGTATTTTGTGATAACTCCTTTAAATTAAGTTTTTCATGAGCAGTTATATATGGTATTTTTTTGTCAGTTGAATAACTTGTTTGGCTACCAGCACTAATTTCTAAAACATTATTTTTATTTACTGTTTCAGCTGCTACAACATTATTAGTTTTTGATGTTGCTGGTGGTTTAGTAGCTGCTTTAACATTGCTAAAGCTTAAACTATTACTTGCTAATATTGCTATTAGTGTAGGAATTAATATTTTTTTCTTCATAGGTAACATGAATAACATCTCCTTATATTTAATAAATTTTGTTCCTTACATATATGATAAATAAAAAATGCAAAAAAAACAAACCGCTGTAAAAAATATTTTACAATGGTTTGCTTTAAGCTTTTTAATAAGAGAAATTACTTCTCATTAAGGGAATCTTTATATTTTTCTAATACTGTTTCTTGTACATATGATCTGAATTCTTCATTAATAGGATAAGTATTATATACTCTATGCCCATTCTGAAGTTTTCTATTAGGGAAACTTACAAATAAATCACTATTTTTGGTTTCTATAATTCTTAGCCCAGAAATAATCAATATATCATCTATACATATAGAAGCATATTGCTTTATAGCTCCCTCTTGATTTTTAGGCTGATACAATTTTACACTAGTTATTAGCATGGTTAAATTACTCCTTTCATTTTTAAGTATTTATTTAGTATGTATATATGATAATAATTAGGATTTTAAATTATACATTATTTTTTCAAAAAGCAAAATAATATTATAATTATAGTAGAAATAAATATAAAAGGAATAAATTTTGTTGTAGTTTTTGTTATCTTTTCTTTTTTATAAATAGATTTTATTATAGTATATATATATGCTGTAAAACTTGATATTAAAATAATAAATAAGGTATATATTCCAAAGCCACAAGTTAATGATGCTAATATCATTACATCAGCACCACCCCAACCATCTCTATTAGTTACAGCAGAAATAAAATATAAAACATAGTTTAATATAAATATTATTAATGCAAAAATAATATTAGTTTTCATATTAATAAAAATGCTATTTTCTAGATTTCCATAAATTAAGCCTGTAACTATAATCCCTGCACTTAAAATATATAAATCATTGACTATTCCAGTTTTGTAATCTTCATATGCTGCAATGCCTAATAATATTAGCATTATTAAAATACAGATTATTTTGGGTGTAGTTATTATCACTTTTTATCACACTCTCTTTTTTATTTTTTATTTATATTTTTATATATCAATAAAAAATAAAAAATATAAGAAGTGAGTATATTTACTCACTTCTTACTAACTACATCTTTAATATATTTTGACAATCCTTTGATGGGTTTTTCACAACCATATATTTTAAGTTGCACTCATTCAAATACATTCGGTATCCTTTATCTTTTGGATTAATTATTAAACATTTTACTTTATTTATATATTCTTTAAAAGTGTTTTGTATCCTATTGATTTCCATAGGAGAAGCACTTGTTACAATATATATTTTTTTTGATATTGGTAAAATAAAATCGGTGAATGAACTATTTATAGGGAGATCTATTATTATAGTATTATAATCAGAATATTGTATTACATTTAGTATATCCTTTATATCTATTTTCTCATATATGCTTCTAGTAGGGGGAGCTTGTAATATTGCTGTATTTTCTGTTATGTTTATTATATGGTCATTTAAATTATCTGGTGAATCTATAATATAAGTTCCCATATGCGGTACTTGTGGTAAATTAAAGTAGTAACTTAAATCAGAACCTCCATTATTAAATCCCAAATCCAAAATTAATTTTTTATCTTTATTCTGAGATATTTGAGTAATTAATGATGATACCCCTGCTCCGCCTTTAACAGAAGTAAATGTATATATTTTATTTTTTGCAGCTGATAATTGTGTTTTGTTTTGGTTTGAAAAATTATTATCTTTTGTGCTTTTTGTGCTATTAGAACTATCATGTATAATATGTTCTACTTTCTTATTATAATTACATTCTGATGCTGCTTTATTTTGTTTTACTGTAGCTGTATCTTTTTGTGCTGTAGCTATTATTTCTTTTTTTTTAGATGCTTTAATTGATTTATTTGTATTGCTGTAAATACTATATATACCTTTTGTAGAATTACCTATATTACTATTAGCGATCTGTTCTTTTGTAATATCAGTACTGTCATTACATTTTTGGGATTTATTATTTTTTGCACTTACTATATTAATAAATTCATCGAAAGATAATATATATTTGCTATGTTTTATAAAATAACGTATATCTACTTTTGCTGTTTTTTCATATATTATATAATTCGCACTACTTTTTTGGACTAAAATTTTAGCATCTAATTGAGAAGATACAATGATAAATTTATCTAAATTGATAAACGATACTATAGGAAATAATAATTCTTTCTTTTCACATATTATTATGTTCATTTCCACTCCTCTTTAAATAACAGCTTTAATACTGTACCATTTAATCGATTAATAAAATTGATGCTATAGAATCATTTACAATTAGAACTTTAACTAATGTGTCTTTTTTAAAATCATTAATACATTCTGAATAGTTCTTTGTCCCTTGTCCTTGAATATATATAGTACAGTTTGGTGAGATATTATATACACTTTCATCTTGGATTTGCATATTAGTAGCTGTAGCTGATGCAACCAATCCTGTTATTTCTGTTCCTTGATTTTTATAATTCTCTATTTTTACTATCTTTTTTACTGGCCCCTTATAAACATAACATACATTCTTATTATCTTCTTTATATAAAAATAGTCTGTTTTTACATTGCTTTACAGGGGCTGTATCATCACTTAACATTTCATATTTTGAAACATCTACTACTGCATTATTATTTAAATAATACTTTGTACCTTCCTTTTTTGATATATAATTATTACTTTTATCAAATGTAGTTGCTGTTTTAGATGCTTTAGATTGTGCCTTTTCCTCTTCTGATGATCCTTCTACATTTATTTGTTTTTGATTATCATCAGAATCTGCAGTTGCTTTTTTATTTTTTGCAGAACATCCACTAAAACAAAATAATAATGTCATAGTTAATAATGTTATTAATATAATTTTAAATGATTTTTTCATATACCTACAGCAGGCTTTTAATATAAAGTAACCTGCTGTTTGACACCACCTTTCAATTATTCTTTAAATTCTACATCTTTCAAATAAGCTACTCCTTTTATAGTTAATGGAGTTGAATAATGAACTTTTTTTATAAAATTTAAGTATTCCGTTTTGTATTGATAAGTACATATTACAACTACCTTAGCTTGAGCAGGATCAAATTTAACATTATTTACCGTTAAATTTCCATTTTTCATAACACCTAATTCAGCTAAATGATTTCGTGCTATTCTTATATTATCATCGGTATTTACTGTAAATTTACCATATTGCTCTAATGAGTCATAACTTTTTCTATATATTTCGGCTGCTACTTCTCTAGCAGCACTATCTGCTGCTTGGAATAAAGATGCTCTTTCTGTTGAAATTTTAAATTTATTTAACGTAAAAAAAAGCATAGACATTGCAAATACAAACAATGCAGTGTACATTATTATATAACTTATACCTTTCTTATTTAATTTTATTTTATCACTCATGATATTTTTGCCACTTCCCCTCTCTTTATGCTTCTTCTTCAATTATTTCTTTACTAACTCCTGTTACTGTAGTTTGAGGGAATAATTTTGATATTACAGGTACTTTTTGTGTTATTGTTACTTTAATATCTTTTCCTTCTGGTCGTGCATTAACATCTGGGTTCCAAAATCCCAATATACCTTGGGCATATTGATGGCCGATTTCATTTGCACGCATTTCTGCATCATCTCTTCCAACTTTTGCACCACCACGGGCTGCTTCATAAGCTGCTGCTTTTACTGTTATTTGTGTTAATGACCACATAGATACTTGCATTACTAATGCTATCATTAAAGCAATAACAAGAAACATTCCAGCACTTTCTATAGTTGCAGATATACCTTTTTTATTTAATCTTATTTGCTTACAACTTAACTTGTTTTGCAATTTAATCGCTCCTTTCTTTTCTTCATACCTATTCCTGAGCGTATAGCACGTTGGCTTTTGTTAAACTTAATTACTTTTTGAACTTCTAAATATAATGGATAATTTATTTCTTTTAATTCCCTAGTAACATCTAAATGCACTGTGCTTTTCCCTACATTAAATTGTTTAGCAGTTGTTCTTAGGGTATGCTTCCCGTTTATCATAAAATGTGCTTCATCTAAAATACGTTTCTCCCTCTTTAATTTAGAATTTAACATGGTATGAATCACTCCTTCCTTAAAATAATTATTTATCTCTTTATATATATTTTTTTTCTGCAAATAATATAAAATAAAGCTGGTTAGAAATTTATCTAACCAGCTTTATTTTTTTATTACTTTAACCTTGTGAATTAGTATTGAAGAAATTCATTGCATTATTTGTTACTGTTCTCCAAATATTACTTATAGCTGCACGGGATTGTGGTAATACAATTATTATTGCTGCAACAACAACTGCAATTAAACCAGCTGCTTCAACTAATCCACTAATACCTTTTTTGTTTAATTTTTTTAATTTTAATGAAGGTTTTATCATAGATAAGGCTTGTAATATTGTATGCATAGTTAACTTTACCTCCTTTTTCGATATATATGATATATATATATATTATTTAAATATAAATAATATAAAATGATAATCTTTTTTAATCTGAATTATTTGTTTGCCATTCGGTCCCATATTTTACCTCATTTTTATTTTGCTCTTCTGGAGTTTGCATCTTTGTTTTAGATACTACTACTACAAATATTATTGCAATTAATATAAGTCCTGCGGTTTCAATTAGCATTGATATACCTTTTTTATTTATTTTAATAGTTATCACCCCTTTCACAAACTTTTTTACTTAATTCTTGAAGAATTACATTGATATTTTTTGAAACTCTGAAAAGAATGGTAATATAATCATTAAAATTAATGGAATAAAGTCTCCTATTAATATTGGGAAAAATAAACCGTTATCTATTTTTTCAACTCTTTCATTTTTCTTATTATGCCTTTCATCTTCAATATCTTTCTGTAATTCTCTAAGTTGATCACTAAGCCCTACTACAGATGTATCTGCTTTTTTTATAATTAATGCCATTCTCATAAAGTAATGATTAAAACTTTTCTCTGCTGCATCATATAAAGCAACGTTTAAATCTGTTCCTGTATTTACACGGGCAACACATTCAGATATTAATTTAGCAGTATTACCTTTTTTGTGTAAAGATATATATTGTAAAATATACATTAGAGGTTCTCCAGCATCAAGACCTGATATAATAGTATCCATAGTTCCATATAATTCATTGTCTTTCATAAAACTTTCTTTATAATTATCTATTGGTTTTCTATATTGTGCATAACATATAAGTACTAACCCAATAATAAAAACGAATACAGCCCCTGCAGAACTTTTATTAATTATAGCAGCAAATATCATAAATATAGCAAATCCTATAACTAATGCAAATGCAGAAAATAATTCTTCAACAGTTGAAACTTCAAATACAAATACCTTAGTTCCGCCAACTGCATCTAATTCTTTTTGCATTATTTCTAGTTTATCTTTTTTAACAATTTTATTAATCGTACCTCTAGAAAACAAATTCTTATGAAGTTTCATAAAAGTAGCTGTAGAAACACATGATTTTTAGTCATATGAGAAAACAGCTACACTCACCTCTCTTTCTAATCTAACTAATTATTAAATAGCTTTTGGCTCTTATATATCAGCAACTTCTTTATCAATCTTATTAAATATATATATAGTTGTTACAGTAATACTAATAGTGGCATATATAGTTACTAATTTACCTTTGCCAGTACTCAAAAAACCAATAAACTCTGGTGTTGTAGAATAAAACAATATAATCATACCAATCAATATAAATAGGATTAATACTACTGTAAATTTTATTCCTTGCAATTTCGCTTTTACATTTTCACCAGCTCTTAAACGTTGCTTTATTTTTTTATTATATTTTTTACATACATCTGCAACATTTGACTTTTTTTCACTAGCAAAAATTATAGCATCAACCCAGCTTTGTATTATGCTATTGCCTATTCTATCAGCAAACATCTGTAATGCATCAATAATATCAATATTACTTTCAACATTCTTACATACTAATTCAAATTCTTCTTTTAAAGGGCTTCCCATAGAAGGTAATGAATTTTTTATAGCAATATATAAATTTCGATTAATTCTTAAATCATCACCTATATCATCTAATGAATCACAAAATTGCTTATTTATTGTATTAATTCTTTTTTGAGCTTTTGCTTTTATATATCCTAAACCTATACCAATTAATACTATTGGAATTAAAATAGCAAATACTCCCATGTTAAATATTAAACTAATACCAATAGAAATTACGAAAATTAATACTATTGCTAAAAAAACATCTTCTACATATACAGTATCAATACCAGCTTGAATAAATAATTTTTCTAATTTATCGAACTTTAAATTTAATAACTCTTTTAAAGACATTTCTTTTTTGTTATTTACTAATTGCCTTCTTAATCGTCTTTTTAAGCATTCTTTTTTGTAATTTTTATAAGCTATGATAGCCATGAAAAATACAAACATTGAGCACATAAATAAAACTGTTGCAATAAAAATATTACTATTACTCATATACAACTCCTTCTCTTATTTATTTAAATAAATATAATCTATATTATATTTAAGTGTATCTGGATCAAATCCTTTAATTTCAATAATTTCCTTTATTGCTCTACCTATTTTATTGCCTTTTTCATCTTCATCTTGATTTAAATATATAACAATATCTACAGCTTTTGATATTAATTCTTTTAGAGAGCGTTTAGGAATATTCTTATACTCTGTTATAAGTTCTTCTAGTCTATCTATACCTTCTATAGCTCCATTTGCATGGATACTAGTCATTGAACCTCTATGGCCTGAATTTAGTACTTGTAATAAAGAATATGCACTTTCACCTGTTCGTATTTCTGTTAGCATTATTCTATCAGGATTTGCTCTTAAACAATCATTTAAAATATCTTCATATGATATTTCTGGGACTGTATCATCCCCTTTCCTGGTTTTTAAATAATATACATAAGGTAAAGGCAGCTTTAATTCTCTAGTATCTTCAAGGACAGCAACTATATGATTTTTTTGTATATAATATGTTAACGAATTCATAAATGTTGTTTTACCACTACCAGTGCCTCCAACAAAGATTATATTTTTTCTTTCTTTTATTGCTTCTTTTAAATAATCACGTACTACAATACCTTTCATATTATTTTGTTCAATTAAGCTATGCTTTTTAGTCTCAATATGTGTTCCGACCTTGCTATCCAATCCATTAAGTACTAATTTATCTATAGAAATATTTGACTGAGTATGTTTACGTATTGCAATATATGGCTCTGCTGCTTCAGGTTCTATTATTAGTAGTACACGTGAACCATCTAATAGTTCAGCATCCTGTGATGGATTTTGTGTAGATATATTTTTTCCTGCATTTGAAGCAATTTTTTTATATATTACTTTTACTTCTTCTTCTGTTTGAAATTCTTCTGGAGCATCTAATCTTTGGCCATTTTTAATGTACATAATTTTCTTCCCAAATAAAATTACATCTGTTACATCTGGCATTGCTAAATATTTATCTAAATAACTTAATCCATACATTTTTGAATACATTTCTTCTATGATTTTATCTAATAAAGGCATATATTTAGGATTATTTAATTGCAAATATCTTCGCACATTTACTTTTAATATTTTTTTTATTTTTTCTTTTATTTCTGCTAAATTTTTTGAACTGTTTTGAATTTTTTCTTGATAATTTAATAATGTTGGCCTAACATATTCGATTATGCTATCATAATCAAATTTTTCATCTAAATTTAATCTATCTGAATAAGCCATGTTAATCCGCCCTTTCTTCTATCATTACACTAATATATATAGTTATTTAAAAAATTATATAAACTGCTGCTCATATAATTTTTAAAATCGAGTAGGAGGTAGATAATTATTTTATCTACCGACCTCTCACACCAACG
>ENA-UOOM01000361-UOOM01000361.1-fermentation-metagenome-genome-assembly--contig:-NODE-361-length-54313-cov-5.312654_pt1 | contig 54313 bp, 47 predicted proteins | sample MGYA00245781_ERZ724031 | MGnify/ENA primary metagenome ERZ724031 (study PRJEB28704, sample SAMN03018317) | fermentation metagenome | biome: anthropogenic terrestrial biome; feature: soil; material...
CACGACGCTCTTCCGATCTGCAAAGTTAAAACAGCAAACAGATTTTTGGTTGAAGAAGATATAGTTATAAGCGATGCCGGGTACTTCTCTACCAAACTATCCGTTCCAGAAGGGCTTGAAGAAGGACATTACAGTGTCAGTGTATATGTAAATGGTAGGGATGTTATTGAAACTCACACCGAGTTTGATGTGAAAAGATAAAGATATATGAAATTATGGGGGAAAAGGAATGAATAATATATTAAGCGTTGAAAAAATTGAAAAATACTATGGCAATAAGGGGAATATAACAAAGGCAATTGACAATATAAGCTTTAAGGTAGATAAGGGAGAGTTTGTTGGAATAATGGGACCGTCAGGTAGTGGCAAGACTACTCTTTTGAATTGTATTTCAACTATTGATACCGTTACAACTGGGCATATTGTCATAAATGGTCAGGATATTACAACACTAAAGGCAAAGAACATTGAAGAGTTCAGACGTGATGAATTGGGTTTTATATTTCAGGATTTTAACCTTCTTGACACCCTAACGGCCTATGAAAATATAGCACTAGCCCTAACAATACAAAAGAGGAAAGTTATTGAAATAGATAAATTTATAAAAAAAATTGCAGAGAAGCTTGAAATTACGGAGGTTCTAAAAAAGTATCCTTTTCAAATGTCAGGGGGGCAAAAACAACGAGTAGCTTCTGCGAGAGCCTTAGTTACTGAGCCCTCACTCATACTAGCGGATGAACCTACTGGTGCTTTGGACTCTAAATCATCAAGATTGCTTTTGGATTCATTTGAAAAGTTGAACAAAGAATTTCAATCTACGATACTGATGGTTACCCATGATGCCTTTACAGCTAGTTATGCTCATAGAATCTTGTTTATAAAAGATGGTAGGATTTTTAATGAATTGATACGTGGCAGGGATACGAGAAAAGAATTTTTTAATAAGATCATTGAAGTTGTAACCTTGTTAGGGGGTGACATAGGAGATGTTTTCTAAAATAGCAATCAATAATGTAAAAAGAAGCTTTAAAGATTATTTCATATATTTTATTACCTTAACTTTTGCAGTATGTATATTTTACAGTTTTAATTCTATTGAAGCTCAAAATTCAATGCTTGAAATGGGCAAAAGTACTACGGAGTTTATGTCTACATTAAATACGCTCATAGCTGGAGCGTCAGTATTTGTAGCTTTTATTCTTGGTGGACTTATAGCTTATGCTAATAATTTTTTAATAAAGAAACGAAAAAGAGAGCTGGGCATATACATGACATTAGGTATGTCAAAAGGTAAAATTTCAAGAATATTAATTATTGAAACGATCTTAATTGGTCTGATATCTCTAATTATTGGGATTGTACTTGGAATTATAGTTTCGCAAGGTCTATCCATATTAACAGCGAAACTTTTAGCCGTTAGCATAAACCAATATAAATTTATTATTTCAGTAAGTGCAGTGATTAAATCTGCCCTATACTTTGGTATAATATTTATTCTAGTAATGATCCTTAATCAGCGCACTATTTCTAAATATAAGTTGATTGATATGCTAAATGCATCAAAGAGAAATGAAAAAATTAAGCTGAATAATCCTTTACTCTCAATAGTTGTATTCTTTTTATCTATAGCAATGTTGGTAGGTGCATATATACTAATATTGAAGGTTGGATTAGAAACTGAAAGTATTTTATTTCTAGTTTCTATCATGATGGGAATTATAGGAACTTTGTTATTCTTTTTTAGTCTCTCTAATTTCTTTATCAATATTGTACAAAAGAATAGAAAAGTATATTTTAAAAATTTAAATATATTCGTACTAAGACAAGTGAATAACAAGATAAATACGAATTTCTTATCAATGACTGTAATCTGTCTTATGATTTTTTTAACAATTACACTTTTATTCACTATGTTTAGCTTCAAAGGTAGTTATGATAAGATGATAAAGGGAAATACTTCTTTTGATGGTACAATTCAACTTTTTATCAATCAAGAAGATCAAAAGGTAAAAGATATTAAAGAATATATGGACATAATGGATTTTAAATATAATGATTATGAAAAACAGATGTTTTTCAATGAATATAAACTTAATATAACTATAAATGACTTATTAAGCGAATATTTGACTAAGCAAGAAAAAAAGGATTTTGCTGAAAACTATATAGATGGTCCTATGTCTACTATAAAAGTATCAGAATATAATTCAATCCTAGAACTTAAAGGGCAGTCACCTATTACTCTAAGTGAAGAAGAAGTCTTGGTTGTGTCCAATTATGAACAAATGAATAATGCTCTATCTATATTTATGGAAAATGAAGACACTATAAATATAGATAATAAAATATTCACCATTAAAAATGAAGTCCCAATAAAGGAAAACATAGTTACTACAGGATCTTATCTGAACTTCTTCTATCTAGTTGTCCCTGACCAGTTCTCTGGAGAGTTAAGTTTATATTCCACAGGATTCAATATAATGTTTGAAGAGAATGATCCTAAACAATCAGAAGAAACATTCTCTAACTTCTTAAATGAGATTTCAGAGAATGTAGAATATAGCTCTATCGAAGTTATCGGAAATACAATAGAGCTGGTACATTTAAGAGTATACGGATCAACAACAATGATTGTATTTCTGGGTGTATATTTAGGTATAGTGTTTTTAGTATCGAGTGCAGCAGTACTAGCATTGCAACAATTGTCTGATATAAGCGATAGCCTTGATAGATATAAGTCTCTTAAGAAAATCGGTGTTACTAACAAATTAATAAACAAAGCGATATTACAACAGAATTTAATATATTTTATGATACCTTTATCTTTAGCAATTATTCACTCAATAGTTGGAATGATTGTAATTAATAAGATATTCAGTGCTTACAACAGTAGTTTAATAGGAAGTTCTTCACTGACGATATCTCTCGCTCTAGCTATAATATATGGTGGATACTTTTATGCAACCTATGTAAGCTCTAAAAATATAGTTCGAAACAGTAATTAATAAGTTGTGTTGTATATTTAGAAAAGCAAGAGAACTGAATCCGGAGTTTTCAGGAATAATGGATGGCTTACGCTGGGAGGTGGGGAGATTCTTCTGTAATCCAAGCAAACCGAAATGTAGTAAATGCCCTTTTAAATGAAGAAATTTTGTCGAACCTATGCTGCATGGTTTAATTATAGACATCATCGAGTTGGCATCTATTTCAAGATCGATTTATAGGAACAATAAAGCAATAAGGGAGGAGTAGAAGGTATGGATATCGTTAGTGTTGACGCCAGTAATATTAATACGGAACATATATGCTGCGCCATTTCAGATAAAAAGGGAGAAACTTGTGTTTCTTCCAAAAAGGAATGGATGAAAAATCAATTTAAAGAAGGTCTTGTTTTTAAAAAGTTTGATGCGAGAGGAAAAGTCTTTATAGAATATATTCCTGCTGAAAATGCATGGTGTCCTATTGAGGCAGAGGGTTATATTTTTATTAATTGCTTTTGGGTTTCAGGTCAGTTTAAAGGCCAGGGATATGCGAATAAGCTATTGGATGAATGCCTTAACGATGCCAAAGCACAAAACAAGAAAGGGCTTGTTATTCTTTCGTCTGCAAAGAAAATGCCGTTTTTATCAGACCCCAAGTATTTGGAATATAAAGGATTTAAGACTTGTGATACAGCAAATCCATATTATGAACTTTTGTATCTGCCATTTCAAGAAAATGAATTAAAACCGAAATTCAAGGATTGCTGCAAGAATGCCTCAATAGAAGATAAGGGAATGGTTTTATACTATACAAATCAGTGTCCATATACGGACAAGTATGTTCCATTGATAGCTGAGATAGCAAAAACAAAGGGTCAAACTATAAAGCTAAACAAGGTAGAATCAAAGGAGCAGGCTCAAAATGCACCTGCACCTTTTACAGCCTATAGTTTTTTCTATAATGGCAAGTTTGTGACCAATGAGATTTTCTCGGGAAACAAGTTTGCGAAGTTTTTAGAAGAAATAGAAGTATGAAACTGTAATAATAAATTCTGCATTATTATTAAGATGGAGTAAACGAGCATAATCTTTGAAGATAAATACAAGGATTTCATGCTCTTTCTGCAATTATCTACCTGTCTTACATATGCCTTGGAGAAAAAATATTGCTTTCGAGATTGATAATCATATTACAGAACCAGTTACATACAAAAAATTACCGATGATCTTCAAAATCTTGTTATAACCAAACGAGATTTTTTCAAGAAATTATTCTATTAATATCTTAGCAGTTTATGTTCTACGTCTAATAACAATAAATTTTCAAACTATATTGACATAATAAAAAGTTATACATATAATAAACATATGCACAGATATTCACGCGTTCATATATTCACATATAATAAAGAGGTGACTTTATGGGAGAGAAAGATAATATTGATAGTTGTAATTGTACCGTCATACATGAAGATGTCGTCAATAGGGTAAAAGCAGATATGATTCAGGAAGAAAAACTTTATGATTTAGCTGATTTTTTCAAAGTCCTTGGTGATAGCACAAGGATAAGGATACTTAGTGCCTTATTTCAAGCTGAAATGTGTGTTTGTGACATTGCTTCACTTCTAAGTATGAACCAATCTGCAATCTCACACCAGCTGAGAGTATTAAAACAAGCAAGATTGGTTAAGTACAGAAGGGATGGTAAAGTAGTTTATTATTCTTTAGAGGACGAACATGTTAAGAGTATATTTGACCAAGGTTTAATTCATATTGATGAGAAGAATTAATAGTAGAGGGTTGAGTTTATGAAAAAAGAGATACTGCTGGAAGGCTTATGCTGTGGAAACTGTGCTGCAAAGATAGAAAGAGAATCAAACAATATTGATGGTGTGAAGTCTGCAGTAGTGGATTTTATATCAACGAAGCTTATTATGGAGATAGATAATCCATCTAAGCAAAATACCATTATTGAAAAGATTAAGGAAATCGTTAAAATAATAGAGCCAGATGTTAATGTAATTGTTCTTGAAAGCAAAAGTAAGATATCCAAAGAACATAATCAAGAACACGAGCATGGCAATTCTAATAAGGCAGATATCATTAAGTTTACCGTCGGTGCCGCAATTTTTGGAGTAGCAATTGCTACAAAGTTTCCAAATGCAGTAGAGCTAATACTATATCTCATAAGTTACGTAATTGTAGGTGGAAAAGTAGTCTTTAGAGCACTTAATAATATTCGCAGAGGACAAGTATTTGATGAAAACTTCCTTATGAGCATAGCAACCATTGGTGCATTTTTTATTGGTGAATATGCTGAAGGTGTTGCAGTTATGCTTTTCTATCAGATTGGTGAGATCTTCCAAGGTATAGCTGTTAATCGCTCGAGAAAATCTATCACAGCGCTTATGGATATAAGGCCTGATTTTGCTAATCTTAAGATAGGGGATGAACTTAGAAAAATTGATCCTGAAGAAGTTTGTATTGGTGATATCATAGTAGTTAAACCTGGAGAAAAGGTACCGCTTGATGGTAAGGTTATTGAAGGAAAATCCATGGTAGACACTTCAGCTTTAACTGGAGAATCCGTTCCTAGAGAAGTAGTGGTAGGTGATGATATTTTAGGTGGAGTTATTAACAAGAATGGTCTTTTAACAATTGAGGTACAAAAGGAATTTGGAGATTCAACTGTTGCAAAGATCCTTGATTTGGTTCAAAATGCAAGCAGCAAGAAGGCTCCTACAGAGAACTTTATAACGAAGTTCGCGAGGTACTATACACCTGTTGTTGTTTTCGCAGCAGTTGCTTTGGCTGTAATACCACCACTTATTATAGAGGGTGCAACATTCTCACAGTGGCTTTATAGGGCCTTAGCTTTCTTAGTAGTATCCTGTCCATGTGCTTTAGTAGTTTCTATTCCTCTTGGATTCTTTGGAGGTATAGGTGGAGCTTCAAGAAACGGAATACTTGTAAAGGGTGGGAACTACCTTGAGGCACTAAATAATGTTGAGATCGTTGTTTTTGATAAAACAGGAACACTTACAAAGGGTGTATTTAAAGTAACTGACGTAAAGCCACAAAAGAATATCTCTAAAGATGAACTTATAGGTTTTGCAGCTCATGCGGAAAGCTACTCTAATCACCCAATAGCTACCTCTATCGTAAGTGCTTATGGTAAGGAAATAGATAAGGATTTAATAAAAGATTATGAAGAAATTTCAGGTCATGGCGTTAAGGTAATAGTTGAAGGCAAAGAAGTTTTAGCTGGAAATAATAAATTAATGAGTAAAGAAAATATACCATTTGAACAGTTTGAATCTATAGGTACAGTAGTTCATATTGCTGTAGATAAAAAATACGCAGGATACATAGTAATATCTGATGAAATTAAAGAGGACTCAGCTAAGGTAGTAAAGGCACTAAAGGCAATTGGTGTTAAAAAGACTGTTATGCTAACTGGCGATAATAAAACAGTTGGAAGCAAAGTTGCAAAGGAGCTGGGACTTGATGAAGTTCATGCAGAACTCTTACCGGATCAAAAAGTTGAAAAACTAGAACTTTTAGATAAAGAGAAATCATCTAAAGGTAAGCTGATATTTGTAGGTGATGGTATAAATGATGCACCCGTATTAGCTAGAGCAGATATAGGTATAGCAATGGGGGGCGTTGGTTCTGATGCCGCGATAGAAGCTGCTGACGTAGTTATTATGACTGATGAACCTTCAAAGATTGCTACAGCTATTAAAATAGCTAAGAAAACAAGAACGATAGTAATGCAAAATATAGTTTTTTCTTTAGGTATTAAAGCGATTATACTAGTACTTGTAGCTATGGGATTAGGCACTATGTGGGAAGCAGTGTTTGGTGATGTTGGAGTAACATTAATCGCTGTGCTAAACTCAATGCGTGCAATGAAAAATAATTAAAAGAGATATCCATTCTCGCTTTGATGAAGGTAGTAAAAAGAAAGTTATAACAAGAAAATGTCTTTACTAGCAGTATAAGATAGAAAAATGTTGATCAATCAGCAGCAAGATTTATGTAAATATCATAATATCATGAACCCAAAGAGATTTTATAATAAGTCGCTTTGGGCTTTTTAAGTGAACATAATATTACCTTATTTTTCAAATATTGACTCGCTATAAGTCTATTGCTGTATTAAAACGTTAATTTTGTTTTTTATATTTTTTCAAATAAAGTAAAAGGATAATGATTTTTTGGCGAAGAATGAAAAGTGAGAGATTTCTTTGTTGTTGGATGCTCCAATGTTAATGTCTTTGCCCACAAAGCAATCTGTGTCCACTCTTTTTGTTTTGCAAATCTTTTGTTGTATTTCGTATCTCCCCACAAGGGAAGCTGTGCATTGGAAAGCTGTACTCGGATTTGGTGATGCCTACCCGTTTTTAAAACTATTTTAAGTAGGGATAAAACTCCGTGTTCTGGGGTATCTAGGGTTTCTAGTAAGTCATATTCTAAGATGGCTTCCTTTGCATTGGCAGTATCCTTTGATACAATCTTAGACAAATTGTTTTTACCTTGTTTAAGAAGGAAATCCACCAAAACAGCATGATTTTTTTCTGGAACACCACAGACAATACCGTAGTAAACTTTCCCAATCTCTTTTTGCTGTATCTGCTGCGAAAGCCTTTGATTGGCTATCTTTGTTTTTGCAAAAACCATGGCACCTCCAACAGGCCGATCTAATCGCTGAATCAATCCTACATATGGTGATTTTGCAACTGGATATTTGATTTTCAAATGCTCACTTACATAAGTCAACATATCTTTATCTCCAGTTTTATCCCTCTGTGAAGGAATTTTAGGTGGTTTTTCTACTACAATTATATGGGAATCTTCGTATAAGACTTTCAAATTCATAATCGCTCCTTTATAATCTAATATTTTGTTGAAATACTCTTTTGCTTCATAAGTGATTTGATTTCATGACTATTAATCAAATCGTTTGTAAGTGGTATATTTATTTATTATAGCAGTTATAGTGAATACATCAAAAAATTCTATAACCAATATTGATTTTTATTTAATCCACCATAAAGACACCGTTTTCTAAACACGTTCATAATAGAAATGTTATCTAAGGGGAAAATCTTTTTTATTTTTCTATTACTTGACTCAATCAGTATGGAAAGCTTGCTTGACATATAGATGAATATTTGATATATTCTTTATGGAAAGTAAACTTTCCATAAAGAAATAGGAGGTAAACTGTATTGTGAAAAACAAGTTAGAGCAACTAAGAAAAGAGCGCGGAATAAAACAAGAGGAACTTGCAGATATTTTACAAGTTTCTCGTCAAACTATTGGTTCTCTCGAAAATGGACGTTACAATCCATCTATTGTTTTAGCGTTTAAAATTGCGCGCTATTTTGGTATACCAATCGAAGAAATTTTTATTTATGAGGAGGAGAAAGGTGAGAAGTAATAAATTGTCTATGGAAATGTTTAAGCTTATATTGCTTATAGGAGTTGCTGCCGTATTTATCATATTAGGATGCTATATAATTCCTAATGAGCATTATTCATCAGCATTGTTGGGTGTTTCAGGAGCATCTATTGGACTTACATTATTTCAGCTAACCAGAGTAATTGGTTTTATAAGAAATCCTGAAAAATATAAAAGAGAACAAATTGATATTAAAGATGAAAGAAATAATTTGATACTAACAAATGCAAAAGCATCAGCATATGGTGTAGAGACATATATAATACTTGGTATTACTGTATATGCCATATATTCAAATAATGTAGGATTTGTATTTGCAGTGCTTATTTTATGGATTAGTCGTATCTTTTCATTTTTCTATTATTTGTCCAAAAACAACAAAGAATTTTAGTTCAATAATATTTTAAACACTATATAATTCCATCCTTGCTGTTGGACGGTATAAAAAGCTTGGAACTCTTTTCAGCAATGATATGCTAATTATTGAAAATGGTAGAAGGGATGTGATCTCATGAAACAAATTTTATTGGTTGAAGACGATGTTATGATTGCTTCTGGGCTTGTCTATGCGTTGGAAAATGAGGGATATGCACCGACTCATTGCAAGGATATTGATACCGCATTCAGTGAGATTATAACAAACAAATTTGATCTGGCAATTCTTGATATGCAGTTGCCAGATGGGACGGGATTTGACATCAGCCAAAAGCTAAAAAACACAGATACTGCAATAATTTTTTTAACAATCGTAGACGATGAAAATAAAATTGTCCGTGCATTTGATGATGGGGCTGCTGATTATATTACAAAACCTTTTCGACTTCGAGAACTGCTAGCTCGTGTAAAGCGAACATTAAAAGCGAGCGGTGGAGCAGATAAACCTGAACTTCTCTTTGTTGGGAACGTGAATATTGATACAACAGCAGGGAAGGTATTTGTAGGGACGAGGCAAGTGGACTTAACGGCGCTTGAATATCGTCTACTTTTGATTTTTGCTTCTAATAAGTCACGGCTTTTAACGCGTACACAAATATTAGAAAATATTTGGGATTACGGTGAGCATTTTGTGGAGGATAATACTCTAACAGTCTACGTGAAACGATTGCGTGAAAAACTTGGGGATGCTGTAAAAATCGAAACTGTTAGGGGGATTGGATATCGTGTTGATTAAAAAGAAAGAAATCATAGAGTTATCAGACAATATCCGTAGTGCCATTGATGGAAAGGATATTGATTTTCGCGATAATCGAGAAGGCCCATTTAGCATTTTGAGAAATGATATCAATACCCTTGTCCATATTAAAAATGAGCAGATGAATTCTGTACAGTTGGAGCGTGATTTGTTGGCAGACTATTTAGCAGATATTTCCCATCAGTTAAAAACTCCAATTACTTCTATGATGATTATGGCAGAGCTGTTAGACACTGCACCTGTAGATAAGCAGAAAGAATTTATTGGCAATATTAAAATCAGTCTTGTACATATGGAATGGCTTGTCTCAACACTACTAAAAATGGCAAGGCTTGATTCTGGAGCAGTAGATTTTTCCAGAGTGACGATACAGGCAGGTGAATTGATTAAGAGCGCATTGAAACCACTAGGGATTTTGTTAGATGTGAAAAATCAGTCGGTGGAAATATTAAATGATACAGAGTTATCTTGTGATAAGCGTTGGACGGTGGAAGCTCTGACGAATTTGTTGAAAAATGCATCGGAATATTCCCCAGTAAACAGTAAAATCTATGTAAATAGTGGAGTCAATCCAATATACAGTTGGATTTCGATCACAGACAGTGGAGAAGGATTGCGCAAAGAACAGTATGCAAGTCTTTTCAAACGTTTTGAATATTCTAAGAGTGAAAAAGGTTACGGAATAGGCCTACCGTTGGCTCTATCTATTGTGAGAGGTCAAAATGGAGATATTGAAATTGATGGGGGCGGGCATGGCAAAGGAGCCACTTTTTCTATAAAATTTTACAAGTGAATAGATTGTCACTTTAAAAAGTTTGATAGTCACTAAGCAGTCACTTTCACTTGCTATACTGTTTTCATAAAATATAGGAGGGAAAAGAAATGGCTGTATTAGAGGTCAAAAGACTTACAAAAATATATGGTAGTGAAGATACAAAGATTACCGCACTAGATCATGTTAGTTTCAGTGTGAATAAGGGAGAATTTGTTGCAATAATTGGTGCATCAGGATCTGGAAAATCAACGCTTATGAATTTAATAGGGGGAATTGACAGACCAACAGAGGGAAGCATATTTATTGACAAAAGAGAAATTTTTAAGCTGAGTGAAAGTGAGCTCGCAATTTTTCGCAGACGAAATATTGGTATGATATATCAATTTTATAACTTAATCCCAACACTTACAGCAGAAGAAAATATAATGCTCCCTCGTTTACTTGATAACCGATGGGATGATAGGGATAAACTTTCCTCTATTTTAGAAATGATTGGACTTTCCGAGCGTGCAAAGCATTTGCCAAGTCAATTGTCAGGTGGACAACAGCAAAGGGTGTCCGTAGGAAGAGCAATGATCAATGATCCTGCATTTATTCTTGCAGATGAACCAACAGGTAATCTGGATAGTAAGACAAGTCATGAAATCATAGATCTTCTTAAATTCGCAAACAAAAAATGTCGTCAGACACTGCTTCTTATTACTCACGATGAGAAAATAGCTTTGCAGGCAGATCGCATCATCACCATAGGAGATGGAAAAATTCTTTCAGATGAGGTGATGAAACCATGAAAATAACTGCAAAATTAGCATATAGTCAACTGAAAATAAATCGATCCAGAACACTATGGACCCTGATTGCAATAGCACTGTCAACAGCCTTGACAACTGCTATTTGCAGTTTTGTTTCCAGTGGCAATGCAATGCTTGTAGATTTTTTAGGCGAGAATTATGGTGTGTATGGCAAAAGTTATCTGATGTTATTGCTGATTCCGGCTGTTATTTTTGGAGTCCTCATTATTGCTATGTCTGTGACAGTTGTATCGAATGTCTTTCGAATAAGTGCGCAGGAACGAGTTACGGAGTTTGGAATCATGAAATGCACTGGTGCAACCCAAAAACAAATTTTAGATACTGTTATGTATGAGAGTATTTGGCTTTGTGCAATTGGCATTCCAGTGGGGATTTGCTTAGGTCTGATTCTAGCTTTTGCTGGAATTCATGTTGCAAATCATTTCTTTGGTGATTTGAATAGTTTGGCTCATATCATGATTAATGAAATCAATCTGTCTTTGCATTTCGTATTCTCATGGCAGGCAATACTTCTGTCTGCAGTCCTCTGTTTTATGACTGTGATGTATTCAGCTTGGCGTCCAGCACATAAAGCTGCAAAAGTTCCGGCGATAGAGTGTATACGCGGAGCAGGAGAAACAAGGATAAATACAAAGCCCTTAGGCACGAGCTACTTGGTGGAGAAATTGTTTGGATTTGAAGGAACACTTGCTGATAAAAACTTAAAACGGAATCATCGTAATTTTCGCGCAACGGTGATTTCTCTTTCTGTTGGTGTGATTTTGTTTATAAGCCTTGGTGGGTTACAAAGTCAAGCCAATGCGATAGAAGATTATATGAATCCAGGTATCGATCAAACGGTGATATCTGAGTATATTTCTGATTATGCAAATGAAATAGATGAGGGAACTGGAAGAGAGAAAACCATATATTTACATCCCGTTGATAGTGAATCGGCAAATAGAGTAACACAAAAATTAGAAGAGTTTGAAGATACTAGTGTATTTGGGATAGGAAATGATATGGATACGTATTATACTGTTTTATCCAAAGAATTAATTTCCGTCAAGATGCAGGAGGCATTTGAAGATGAGGCACAGCTAAACTATGAATTTCCTGTAGAGATCATCACGCTGGATCAGAAAAATTATGCAAAGCTCTGTGAGAAAGCTAAAGTTCCAATTGGGTCTACAATTCTATTGAATCATTATAGCTATAATGACTTTGGACATGAAGTGAACTTGGAACCTTTCTTGTCATCTATAAAAAAAATGGAGCTTGTAAAAGCTGATGGAAGTACCTTAGATATGCCCGTACAAGGAATTTTAACGCAGAATCAAATACCTCAAGAACTTTTTTACCCGAATACAAATCCAGTACGTCTGGTTGTATCAAAGGCGATGGTCCGAGGCTTCTCCTGGTACTGTGCACCTGTGGAGATAGATGGATTTATTGAGTATTCAAATAAAGTACTGGAGGATGTATTCCCAAGTGAGGTGAATTCTTCTTATATGGAGGAAGGATTTAATACACGAGTGTACAAAATCAATGACTATATGAAAGTTATGAATATTGCAATTTCGTTGGTAGCAGTATTTATGTATAGTTTTGTAGCATTGCTTATGCTCATTGGACTTACAAATGTTATTAGCACATTATCAACCAATGTGTTGATGCGCTCACGAGAATTTGCAGTGTTAAAAAGTGTAGGTATGACCCCAGAAAGTCTGAGGCGGATGTTGAACTATGAAAGTATACTGTGTTCGATCAAAGCTCTTTTATATGGAATTCCTATTGGGATAGCTGTGACTTTTTTTGTCAATCTACCCATCCGAACAATATTTCCAATACCGTATAAAATACCATGGCTTTCAATAATACTATGTGTATTGGTAGTGTTTTTAATAACCTGGAGTACTAAAAGATATGCAGCTCATAAATTAAAGAACCAAAATATTATTGATTCTATAAGATCGTAAAGCGGGAGATAGACACAAAAGATTGATAAAAAATATAAAGAGAAGATATATTAGCTGATAATAACTAAAAATGCCGACTGTATTCTCAGTCGGGCATTTTTGCGTTTTTATTACAAATAGACAATGCAGATACAAAGAAAGATTCTATTTTATTTTAAATCCTTATAAATTCCTTATAATTACCTTCTATACTTTAATTAAAGACGAAATGCAGGATAAAAACAGGAGGTAATTAGGATGTCAGATTATATTTTACAAACAAAAGGCTTAACAAAGAAATTTAAAAACCAAATTGTTGTAGACAATACTTCATTGTCTATTAGGAAGAATTCTGTATTTGGATTGCTTGGACCAAATGGGGCATGTACATATAGAAGAAAACCTGTAACCCTTGATATTCAAGGGGTTGAAAAAATTTAAAGACAATTAAACACATCTATAACCACACCTAAAACGTTATTTGAACGGTATTTAACCGACAAATGACGTTTTTTTGTGCTTAAAATAGGAGGTGAAAATGATTGAAGAAAAAAAGAATAAGGCATTAAAAATTGGTAGCTTGTTTGATGGGATTGGTGTCTTTCCTCTAGCAGCTTCAAAATATGGAATTACACCAACGTGGGCCAGTGAAATAGAAAAAGCACCTATATCCATAACAAAACGACATTTCCCTAATATGATACATCTTGGCGATATTACAAAAATAAATGGTGGTAAAATTCCTCCTGTGGATGTTATTACTTTTGGCTCACCTTGCCAAAATCTTTCGCAGATTGGTAAGCGTGAGGGATTAGCTGGAGGCCAATCAGGTTTATTCTATCAAGCAATAAGGCTTATTGAAGAAATGAGGTGCAAAACCAATGGGTTATATCCAACTATCGCTGTTTGGGAAAACGTCATGGGAGCATTTTCTTCAAACGACAGGCTGGATTTTAAAGCCGTATTGGAATCGTTCACGAGCACCGATATTCCAATACCTTCAACTGGAAGATGGGCAAAAGCCGGAATGGTGCGAGGGGGAAAGGCTGATGTGTGCTGGCGAGTCTTGGATGCCCGATATTGGGGAAGGCCCACTCTTCCTCAAAGAAGAAGACGCGTCTTTCTCGTGGCAGATTTTAGAGGAGAACGTTCCAAAGAAATATTATTTAAATCCCATAAATTGCTCCAGAATTCTCCGACATGCAGAGAGAGCAGGATGTCCACCACCCGAGGAAATCGAATATCTTTTAAAGAAACAAGGGGGAAAGTACCCATCCTCTATCCCTTTCAAGAAAGGCGGATGCGAAGTGGTGCAAAACAAGAAAACAAGAAGGCCTTTATCAGTAGTTTCGGACGGACAGATGATCCTTTTCCCACTATGCTAGCAGGTTCCGTCAACATCTTTTCCTTTTGGTATGAAGGAGAAGAAAAACAAGGTTTTGTTCGACAGCTTATGCCAGTAGAATGTGAACGATTAATGGGCTTGCCAGAAGGTTGGACAGCTTATGGAAGTAATGGGGAAATAATCAGTGACCATGCCAGATATAAGGCTTTAGGAAATGCTATTGCTCTACCATGTGCTGAATATATTATGGCCGGAATTGCAGAAACTTTGAGGGCAAATGATGCAAATATTGAGATGGAGTAAAGTTATATGAAAAATTGAATAAAAGATGTTTTAGACGTTTAAAGAAGCGTCTATTTTTTATTATGTCTAAAGTTAGAGGTGATTTAATTATGATTAATTTCTATCCACGTTCTCCACCTTTTATATAAATGAGGTTTGAAAATGGAAAATAAAATAAAAAAAAGAAAGGAAAAGATCTATGGAACTAAAATATGTAATCCCGAATATGGAGGAAACATTTGGCAAGTTGGAATATGCAGGAGAAGGTAAAATTGAACAGCGAAGAGTCAACGGAAGAATGACTACACTCTCACGAAGCTATAATCTCTACTCAGATATACAACGAGCAGATGATGTGGAAGTGATTTTGCCCCAAGAAGCAGGAGAAAAGTTCTTTGAACCCGAAGAAAGTGTTAAATTAGTTAATCCGAGAATTACCGTTGAAGGATATAAAATTGGGGATCGTGGTTTCTCAAACTATATATTACATGCCGATGATATGGTAAAAGCATAAGGAGGAATAGAATATGAGATTAGCACAAGGAATTGTTATTGATAAGGAAAAAACCTTTGGTCGATTGAAATTTTCAGCATTAAGAAGAGAAGTCTTTCTACAGAATGAAGATGGAACAGTATCAACAGAAGTCAAGGAACGAACCTATGACTTAAAATCTAGAGAACAAGGAAGAATGATTCAAGTCAGTATTCCAGCCTCCGTTCCTTTAAAGGAATTTGAATACAATGCGGAAGTGGAGCTTATCAATCCAGTAGCAGATACCGTAGCAAATGCAACCTTTCGTGGTGCAGACGTGGATTGGTATGTGAAGGGTGCGAAACGTTTCCCTATAAATGCATAGTATGAAATGGGAGGATTTTCTGTAACAAGAAAATTACAACTGAATATCTGATACTTGGAATGAAAGCTGTCATGTTAGCTAGAAACAAGTAGTTTGATACTCCTACATGCACAGGATTGTAGTAGCACAAATGTGTATGAAGCTAGGTAAAGTCGGCAGAACAATACCTAAGTAAAGTTAATTCTTTATAAGGTAAAGGATATGCCGGAACGCTATAAAATATCTATGGTGAGAATGTTCTAAAAGAACTGACGAACTTGCGAATGTACGGGTCTATACGTACCCACTATTGAAAGATAGTGACTGCGATTGCAGGGACAGATACCGAGAAGTAAGAATCTTTTATATGAAACTCGGAATATTCAACAAATGAGAATATAATGCTGTCAGGCTCAGAGTAAGCACCTAAGGATATATGGAAAGCTAAGATATTCGGAACGTTGTAAGTGAGAAACATCTAATAAAAACGACTACTATCGAGATGGTAACTATAAGTTGAATAACAACGAAGTGTTTTTATTCTCATGAAAGTATGGGCACAGTACCTAAGAAGCAATGATAATAAATTGTGGAGGGATAGCCCAAAGTCTAGCAAAAATTAGTTGATTTAGTTAAATGAAACTCAAAGGGTCGTGTAAGATGATGGGAAACTTTATTAAGAAAGGTAAAGCCATCAGTGAGTACAGAATTACGATACAATGAATGATATGCAAAATACATTTGACTGGTTGTATGAACAAAGTCTAAAAGGAAATATGAAAGGGATTAATCTATTCGATATAGTGGTTTCAGAGGAAAATATCATGCTTGCTTATCGCTGTATCAAGGCAAATACAGGTTCTAATACAGCTGGAACAGATGGGAAAACAATCAAAAATTTTCGGATTGAAAACAAAGAAAATTTCATTCAAGAAATTCGAAAATCACTGGAAAATTATTATCCCAATACCGTTCGTCGAGTAGAAATACCCAAAGGAAACGGAAAAACAAGACCATTAGGAATCCCAACTATGCGAGACAGGTTGATACAACAAATGTTCAAACAAGTGTTAGAACCAATCTGTGAAGCTAAATTCTATAAACATTCCTATGGTTTTAGACCAAACCGTTCTACTAAACATGCCATAGAACGATGCTGTTATATTGCCTACCGAATGAAGAATCACTACGTTGTTGATGTGGATATAAAATCATTCTTTGAGAATGTAAATCATTCAAGGCTTATGAAACAGTTATTTAATATTGGCATAAAGGATAGACGCGTATTAGCCATAATATCAAAAATGCTAAAAGCGCCTATAAAAGGACTTGGAATCCCTACTAAGGGAACTCCACAAGGAGGAATTTTGTCTCCATTACTATCCAATGTAGTATTAAATGATATAGATTGGTGGATAAGCAATCAGTGGGAAACATTTCAAACAAAGAACCACTACAGTTGCCCAGATTCCGCTCATAGAGCTTTAAGAACATGCAATTTGAAAGAAATGCATATGGTGAGATACGCAGATGATTTTAAAGTATTCACCAATTCTTATAAGAGTGCAACCAAAATATTTCATGCAATCAATGGATACTTAAAAAACCAGTTAAAATTAGATGTATCAACTGAAAAATCCAAAATCACTAATCTTAGGAAAAGAAGAAGTGAATTCCTAGGATTTGAATTAAAAGTAAGTATGAAACGAGGAAAGTATATAACGAAAACCTATGTTTCAAGACGAAAAAAGGAAGAGATTAAGCAAAAACTAAAGCAACGAATTAAAGCAATTCAAAAAGCACCAAACAAAGGTAGCGTTATTAAATACAACACTTATGTATTGGGAATACGAAACTATTATATTGGTGCTACGCAAGTCAATGCAGATTTTGCAGATATTGCCTATACATCTCTCCCGACCCTTTATAACAGATTAAAATCAGTAGGAAAATGTAAGATTCCTGAAAAACCACCGCCTTTATATAGAGAATTGTTTAAGAATAATTTCAAAACATATATCATTGATGGTATGCCCTTATTTCCTTTGGCTGATATCCAGTGGGTAAGAATTAGAAACTTTAATCCGCAGGTATGTAACTATACAGCTGTAGGAAGGAAATCGTTACATGAAAAATTAAATGGAAATATCACCAATGTAATCAAAAGAATGATGGATACCCTAAATAAACAGGATAGATTGGAATACTTTGATAACAGAATATCCAAATACTCTAGCCAAAGAGGAAAATGTACAGTAACAAAGGCATTCTTAGATATCGAAGAAATCCATTGTCATCATATCAAGCCTGTTACATTAGGTGGAACAGACAAATATGAAAATTTAGTCATAGTCCATAAAGATATTCATAAGCTAATACACTCTATTAACTATGGGGTTATAAAGGAAGTAATAAAACAATTTAATCTTACTGAAAAACAAATTGAAAAAGTAAACATGTTTCGTAAAGCATGTAATTTAACTGAAATTAACTAAATAGAAACTAGATGGAACGCCGTATGAGGCGAAAGTCTCACGTACGGTGTGGAGCGGGGGAAAATCTGGAGATTGTCTCAAAGGATTACCTATCGCTATCCGATGACTTAGTTTTAAAAGGGAAAAAGGCATCCAATACCAATAGTACCAATGAATCAAAGTCTATGCCTTCAAAGGATAAATAAGGGATAGATAATGAGATACCTAACTAAAAGGAGAAAACGAATAAGGGCAAGGGATCAATCCTTGCTCTTACAGTTTTTCTTAAGTCGTTTATTTTTCATATGGCTATTGGTATTTCTCCTCTTCCATCTATCATTTTTTAAAAGGAATCCATGGGAATATGACGTATTAAAGAATCATTTTATTAGTTTCTATGGATTCATATCTCTAACTGTAAGTGTAATTGTTGTAGGTAGCTGTGCTTATTTATATTATCGCTATCGATATGATGCCATCAAACAACTTATTCATCGTCAAAAACTTGCGAAAATGGTGATTGAAAATGGTTGGTATGAAACCAAACAAGTAGAAGAAATCAATTTATTTGAAAATAAATCCCCTAAAACAAAGGAGAAAATTTCATACTTTCCTAAAATCTATTATTGGCTTGAAAAAGGATTGATTCATATTCAAGTAGAAATTACTTTGGGAAAATATCAGGACCAATTGTTGAAATTGGAAAACAAACTGGAAAGTGGATTATTTTGTGAGTTGGTCTCTAAAGAACTACATGATTCCTATGTAGAATATGTACTGCTTTATGATACCATTGCCAATCGTATCTCTATTGAAGAGGTGATTGCAACAGATGGAAAATTAAGACTGATGAAATCCGTCTACTGGGAGTATGATAAATTGCCTCATATGTTGATTGCGGGCGGCACAGGGGGAGGAAAAACTTACTTTATTCTAACCATCATTGAAGCGTTGCTTCATACCAATGCCAACATGTATATCTTAGACCCAAAGAATGCTGATTTGGCTGATTTAGCTACTGTCATGCCGAACGTTTATTACAAGAAAGAAGATATGATTCAATGTATCAATCAATTCTATGAAGACATGATGAAACGGAATGAAGAAATGAAACAGATGGCTAATTACAAGACGGGTGAAAACTATGCCTATTTAGGTCTCCCTCCTTCATTTCTTATTTTTGACGAATATGTTGCCTTTATGTCCATGTTGGGCAACAAAGAAAGTACAGCAGTACTGGACAAATTGAAACAAATTGTTATGCTAGGACGTCAAAGCGGATTCTTCTTAATTCTTGCTTGTCAACGGCCAGATGCTAAGTACTTGGGGGATGGCATTAGGGATCAGTTCAACTTTCGAGTTGCTTTAGGAAGAATGAGTGAGCTCGGATATGGGATGCTCTTTGGCAGCGATGTTCAAAAACAGTTTTTCCTAAAACAAATTAAGGGTAGAGGTTATGTCGATGTGGGAAACAACGTAATTTCTGAATTCTATACGCCTTTTGTACCTAAAGGTCACGATTTTTTAAAGGAAATAAAGGGATTGAGTGAGAGTAGAGATAACAGAGAAGAAATGAAAGATTTGTAAGACTTTTAAGTTTACTAGTGAATTTGAATTTATAGGAGGTTAGGAATGGATTATGACACACTAATTTTTAGTATGAGTAGTATTGCAAGAGAAACACAGGATATGGAATTAAAAGAAAATCTATATTGGTTAGGTTATGAAGTTGCTAAAAATGGTATCACTGGTTTAGTTCCCTTAGAAGAAGGGGGAATCGAAGATGGTGTTCCCTTTGATACGATTATTTTGGAATTAAGAGAAGGTATGGAACAAGCTTCTTGTCCTTTAGATAGAAGCAAAATAGAAGATTTATACGCACAATTAATTACACATGGTGTTGATGGGTATGTAAAAAATGAAAGGGGAGAAATAGTGAAGCAACCATATCATTTAGATTCCATTGAAGAAATCATTGATTATGATGTGTATCTGAAAGATTACGAGGAACAAATTAGACCCATCTATCATATAGATGCCGTATCTTTAGTTGAACGCATTTTCGATGAATTCTCAGCGGAAACAGTTCGGAGCATTTTTTTGGATTATGATCAAACAATCTCTGGTCTTTCTATTACATTTCACTTTTCAATCAATATAAATGATGATACAGGTATTCCCACTGTTTCCTATACCGGTTTCAGCTAAGAAATAGAAGTCGGCTTTTTTGGTAAGATTTGAGAAGAATAGAAAATAAAAAGCATTCAAAGTTAACTTAATTACATTTTATTCAAGAAAATACGGGATGGAATAACCATATATAGTTATTGCATCCCGTTTTAGTGACTAAGAGATTAATCTTCATCAAAGTCTAAAAATCTGTGAACAGGAACCTCTAAAATATCCGCGATATCGAATAGGGTATCCAGTGACACTGTTCGATTTACATTCGGTGCTTCTACAGCACCGATGAATGCTAAACTTTTATCAAGTTTTTCTGCCAGTTCCTCTTGGGTAATGCCCTTTAATTTTCTGTAATAATTGAGTTTTAAACTTAATTTTCTGTATTTTGCCTTATGTACTTCTTTCAAGATACCACCTCATTTCATATAAAATTCTATCAAAAGATATTGACTATTTGTATTAACTAAAATACAATAGGTATTAACAGTGAGTTAATAAAAATTATCCTAAAAGCAATTTAACATTGAATGGAGGGGTGGCTATGGCGGATTATCAAATGATGTATACAGTATTGTTTCAGAAGATTACAGACGTGATAGAAGAATTGCAAAACATTCAACGAGAGACAGAAGAAATGTGTATCTCTTCTGAATCGGCAGATATAGAGAATATGGATGCTGAAAAGTCTGATACGGAATAGGTAAAGGTGGGTGTAAAGAATGGGGAAAATCCTACAGGGGTTATATGGAGGAGAGATTTATCCGGCAGAGAAGAAGCATCGTTCCAGGATGGAGGAATATAGAAAGCTGTGGAAAGAGTATTATAAAAATCATGAGGATTTTATAAAGAAAATCGGAAGTCCTTTGGATGAAGAATTTATCCAGATAATGGACCAACAACTGGATATGTTTCCCCTTGAATTGTCGGAGACTTTTTTAGATGGATTCCGTCTGGGAGCAAAAATGATGATAGAAATTTTTGAGGATAAATAACAAAGAGAGAAATAGGGGATAAAATCCAAAGAATTAAAGAAATGAATATACTAAAATGAGCGATTAGAAAATGAAATCTAGTCGCTTTTTTATCAAAGAATAATAAATACCAATAAAAGTAAAAGAAAAAAGAGTGATATCATCATTTTGTGGTATAGTTAAAATATACATAATCTTTAGAATGGAGGGGGAGAAATGAAAAATTTTATTACAACGATCTTTGGCAGTTTGAATCCTTCCTACTTAGTGCGTCAGTATGTGTATGGAGGAATTCTAGTTACTCTTTTTTTCTTTGCTAGTGGTAGGAATATTCCTAGTTCTATGTGGGCATTTATATTGATCAGTCTAGTACTTTATCCGTTTTCCATGTTTGTTTACGATAGTATTGTGGGGATGCTAATGGGAGACAATGTTTTCTTTGTAAATGTTTTTTTGTCCATGATTTTTAGTTTTATCAAGATTATCATTATGTTCTCCTTAAGCATTTTAATTGCCCCTTTAGGTATCCTTTACCTTTACTTAACGAATTTAAAAAGACAGGAATAAACATGAATATTGAAAGTAATAAATGAAATGACCAAGAAAATTCTAAAGTAATATCCATTCATTGAATCATTTTAAAACAGCTTTAACATTATAAGGCTGTCCAACGCGACGGTGTGCGAAGCGGAAACCGTCGTGTTGGATAGCCTTGTTGGTGTGGCGGCAGCCACACCAACCATATATTACCCCCCATATCTAACAGGGGGGTACAAATGCAATAAGAAATAGGGAAAAAGTTCTTGAAAGCTTTGAAATATAAGGGTTCAAGACTCACTATTCGATGTCAACTTTTTACGTATCAGTTGACATTTTTTTTATTGTCTAAAATTAAAGGTTTGGAGGTATAAACTTGACGAAATTTTCAAATAGACATCAAGCATTGAAAGAAAAACGACTGGAATATGGGGTCTCACAAAATAAATTGGCGGTAGCTGCCGGTATCTCAAGACAATATTTAAGTGAAATAGAAACAGGAAAAACCATTCCTTCTGAACCATTGATGGATGGACTAGAAGAATTAATTGAACGATACAATCCAGACCTACCATTAGAAATGCTCTTTGATTACGTGCGAATTCGATTTCCAACAATTGATTATAGAAGCATCATTGAAAATGTCTTAAGAATTAAGATGAAGTATATGCTTTATGAGGATTACGCCTTCTATTGTGTGAGACGTTTCTCTATAAGTGTTTATAACACGAAATGAGAGGATTACTTAAAAGTAATCACAACTAACTATTTGATATGTGGAATGATAGTCGTCACGTTGACTTGAAACACATAGTTTGATACTCCTGCATGCATTGGATTTATAACAGTAAGAAAATGTGTGAAGCCAGGTAAAGTCGGCAGAACAAATCCTAAGTAATGTTAAATCGTTATATGGAAATGGATATGCCGGAACGCTAAAAACTATCTATGGTGAGTATGTTCCAATGGAACTGACGAACTTGCGAATGTACGAGTCTAAAAGGCGACGTATTCGAAAGGATATATGATTGCATAAAGCAAGGAATATTACCGAAAAGTAAGATTAGTAGATATGAAATTCGGAATAATCAACAAAGAGGTTATAAATATTCAGGCTCAGAGCAAGCACCTAACGATAGATATGAAAAGCTAAAATAGTTGGAACGTCGTAAGTGAGGAACACTTATTATTAAACAGCTGTTACTGGAGTGTTGGCTATAAGATTATTCTATATCGAAAAGCCTTTATCCTCATGAAAGTAGGGGCACAGTACCGTTGAAACGTTTAATAAACGTGGAGGGATAGCCCCAAGACTAGTTCTTTGAAAAGTTAATACAGTTAGATGTAACTCACAGGGTCTGGTAAGAAGATGGGACTCTAACAAAAGAGGTGATTATCCATCGGTGAGTACAAATAAACTACGCTATTTTGAATACTACAATATGCAAGAAACATTTGATTGGTTGTACCAAAGAAGTGCTGAAAATAGAACCACTGGTTTAAATCTCTACGATATCATTCAGAGTCGAGAAAATATACTTCTGGCTTATCGAATGATTAAAAGCAATACAGGTTCTACCACTAAAGGCACAGATAATTTAACAATTAATGACTACAAAATAATGAGTGAAGAAGACTTTGTACAAGATATACAAGAAAGTTTAAGACAGTATAAGCCTTCGTCAATCAAACGTGTAGAAATACCTAAACCTAATGGCAAAGTGAGACCTCTCGGAATACCTACAATGAAAGATCGGCTTATTCAACAAATGATAAAACAAGTAATTGAACCGATTTGTGAAGCAAAGTTTTACACACACTCCTACGGATTTCGTCCGCTAAGAGCTACAAGCCATGCCATTGCAAGATGTAACTATCTCATGTTTAAAGTGAAATGCCATCATGTGGTAGATGTGGATATTAAGAGTTTCTTTGACCACGTCAACCACTCCAAACTACTCCATCAGCTTTACACAATTGGTGTGAGAGACAAAAGAGTATTGGCAATTATATCAAAAATGCTTAAAGCTCCTATAAAAGGAATTGGAATTCCAAAATGCGGAACTCCACAAGGTGGAATTCTTTCTCCCTTATTATCAAATGTAGTGCTGAATGACCTAGATTGGTGGATTTCAAATCAATGGGAAACATTCCCGACAAGGAACACTTATGTCCATACCTATAACAAATATCGTGCACAAAAGACAACCAAACTAAAAGAAATGCATATTGTGAGATACGCTGACGACTTTAAAATCTTCACAGCAAATCATAAACATGCATGGAAAATTTTTCATGCAGTTCAGGGTTATTTAAAAGACTATTTAAAATTAGATATCTCTAAAGAGAAATCTAAAGTCACAAATCTTAGAAGAAACTATACAGAATTCTTAGGTTTTCATTTAAAAGTCGTGAAGAAGAACAAGCAATACGTTAGCATCTCAAAAATTTCAGATAAAGGGAAACAAACAATCATTAATAAGTACAAAGAGCATATCCGAGTTTTACAAAAAGAACCAACTGTCTCTAATCTTAATCGTTTAAACAGTTTCATCCTGGGTGTGCAAAACTATTATAAAATAGCTACTCGAGTATTTATTGATTTAAGTGAGTTATATTACCGAAGTCTGAAGCATAATTACAACCGTTTAAAAAGAGTAGCGAAATATGAAATTCCTAGAAGTCCTCCTTTAATTTATCGTAAATTCTATAAACAGAAACTGAAAACTTTCAAAATTGATGAAGTCTACCTTTTTCCATTAGCGGATGTCCGTTGGACAAAACCTTATCTCTTTCATGGAAATACAACACTATTCACACTTGAAGGTAGAAATAAGTTTCATAAAAACTTAAAAGTAACGATACAAGACCAAATTATTCTATTATCAAAATCAGCTCCTGAATATCACAGTCTTGAATATAGAGATAATCGACTTTCTCGCTACTCTATGCAAAATGGTAAGTGCCATGTCACAGGAGAATTTCTTTTTCATAAAGAAGTTCATTGTCATCATATTCTCCCTATCTCAATGGGCGGAACAGATAAATATGACAACCTTGTGATTGTTCATAAATGGGTACATGAACTTATCCACGCAACTGATAGTAAGACGATTGTAAAGTATAAATCACTGCTCAATCTCTCAGAAAAGCAGTTGAAAAAGCTTAATAAATTACGTACAACATGTAATCTAACTGAATTAACTTAAGAAAACTAGTTGGAACGCCGTATGCGGTGAAAGTCGCACGTACGGTGTGGAGCGGGGGAAAACCTAGCGATTACTTCAAAAGGTTACCTATCGCTATCCTATACAGAACAATATATCTTTGGGGATATTACGGTGATGATTTCCCATGAATTAGAAAAAGGTGTGCTTCTTGAATTAAAGGGGAAAGGCTGTCGTCAATTTGAAAACTTTCTATTGGCACAACAAAGAACGTGGTTTGATTTCTTCCTAGAGGTTCTATCCGTAGGTGGTGTATTTAAACGGTTGGACCTTGCAATTAATGACAAGATAGGTTTGTTGGATATTCCAAAATTGGCTAGGAAGTGTAAGAATGAAGAATGTATCTCTGTTTTTCGAAGCTTTAAAAACTATCGTTCTGGCGAACTCGTCAAACGGGAAGAAAAAGTAGGGATGGGCAATACCTTATATATTGGTTCCCTTAAAAGTGAAGTGTATTTTTGTCTCTATGAAAAGGATTATGAACAATATGTAAAGAATGGCACGCCTTTGGAAGAGAGTGAGGTGAAAAATCGTTTTGAGATTCGTCTGAAAAACGAACGAGCCCTTCAAGCAGTTATTGATTTAATCAATCATGGGGATGCGGGAAACACTACTTTCTCCATCATTAATCGATATATTCGATTTGTAGATAAAGACGAAAGCAAGCGTCGGAGTCAATGGAAGATCAATGAGGATTGGGCTTGGTTTTTAGGAGAAAATCAACGGAAATTACGTCTGACAACACAACCAGAGCCTTATTCCTTTGAAAGGACTTTAAATTGGTTAGCCCATCAAGTGGCACCTACGTTAAAATTGGCAATGAAATTGGATAAAATCAATGACACCACCATTATAAAAGATATGATACACCATGCTAAATTATCCGACCGTCACAAAAGACTATTGGAACAACAGACCATTCCAACAGATGAAGTAATCCACCCATAGAACATAGGAAGAATTCAAAAGAAGTAAATTTTAAAGAAAAGGGGAAATGAATATGAACTTTGGGCAGAATATTTATAACTGGTTTTTATCCAATGCACAATCCCTAGTATTGATGGCGATTGTGGTTACTGGTGTCTATCTAGGTTTTAAACGTGAATTTTCAAAGCTGATTGGGTTTTTAATCATTGCATTAATTGCAGTAGGATTGGTATTTAATGCAAGCGGTGTGAAGGATGTATTACTGAACCTATTTAATCGAATCATTGGAGCCTAGTATTGGATTTCACTAGGCTTAATGTTTCGATGGTGCATAAGAGGAAGGTTTTAAATTCACCTGTTCTTTTAATGAGGATAGGTGGTTTTCCTATGCTCTTTAAAAAACAGGTACACCAAACGAAGTGCGGTTAGTGTTTGAAAAAACATTTAATACGAAACATTCATCAGCAGTAAGTCTGGAAAGATTTACTGCTTTTTTTAATGACTATTTTTAATAGAAAGGATGGAAAAATGAATGGAAATGCAAGTCTATATTGCAAACTTAGGTAAGTATAATGAGGGGGAATTGGTTGGTGCATGGTTTCGTCCACCCATTGATATGGAAGATGTTGCAGAAAAAATTGGCTTAAATGGAGAGTATGAAGAATATGCAGTGCATGATTACGAGTTGCCTTTTGAAATTGGCGAATATACACCTATTGCTGAAATCAATCGCCTATGTGCCATGGTGGAAGAATTGGAAGGCTTCCCAATCTATAATGAACTTTCTGAAATTCAAAATATGTGGTTTAATAGCTTGGGAGAATTATTAGAACATCAAGAGGATATCATCTGCTATAGCGATTGTGATTCAATGGCAGATGTAGCGAGATATCTAGTAGAGGAGACAGGTTCCCTAGGTGAAGTTCCAGCTCATTTACAAAACTATATTGATTATGATGCTTATGGTCGTGATTTAGAAATCGAAGGGAACTTCCTTGTTACTTCCCATGGGGTTTTTGAATATATTGGATAACCCATAATAGATAGAATATAAAACAGCTTGTATTGAAAGTACAGGCTGTTTTCGTATTGAAAGGAGCCCATCTATGAAAAAATTAAAAAGCTATACCAGTATTTGGTCCGTTGAGAAAGTCATCTATGCCATTAATGATTTTAAACTGCCCTTTCCCGTAACCTTCTCCCAAATGGCATGGTTTGTCATTTCTTTATTGACGGTGATGCTATTGGGTGAATTGCCACCCTTTTCATTGATTGAAGGTGCATTATTGAAATATGTTGGCATTCCTGTAGGTTTGACATGGTTTATGAGTCAGAAAACCTTTGACGGCAAGAAACCCTTTAGCTTTCTAAAATCCATTATCGCTTATTTTGTCCGTCCGAAAACCACCTATGCAGGAAAAGTTGTTAAATTGGAAAAGGAAAAAATGAATCAAGGAATTACCATAGTCAGGAGTGAGATCATTGAAATACCCGATTAAATATATTGAAAACAACTTGGTTTTTAACCATGAGGGCGAATGCTTTGCCTATTATGAGCTGGTGCCATATAATTACTCGTTTTTATCACCAGATGAAAAAGCTCAAGTGCATAATAGCTTTCGCCAGTTGATTGCTCAAAACCGAGAAGGCAAAATCCATGCACTGCAAATCAGTACAGAAAGTTCCATTCGGACGATACAAGAAAAAAGTAAAGAAACTGTAAAAGGTCGCTTAAAAGAGATTGCCTATGAACGAATTGATGAACAAACCGAAGCGTTAATCTCTATGATTGGAGACAATCAAGTGGATTATCGCTTTTTTATTGGCTTTAAACTCTTAGTTAACGAACAAGAGATGAATTTAAAGAACTTTAGAAAATCCACAAAAGATACATTCTCAACCTTTATTCGAGAAGTCAATCATAAACTCATGGGGGATTTTGTATCCATGCCCCATGATGAAGTGCGGCGTTTTACGAAAATGGAATCCTTACTGCAAGGAAAACTTTCAAGACGTTTTCGTATCCGTCCCCTAGAGAAAAATGATTTTGGCTATTTAATTGAACATCTCCATGGGAAGTCCGGCGTTGCCTATGAAGATTATAATTATCCATTGCCATTAAAAAAATTAAAGAATCAAACTTTAGTGAAACGCTTTGATTTAATCAAGCCTACCCGTTCCCTCATTGAGGAAAATCAACGGTATTTGAAGATTGAAAATGAAGAGGATACCAGCTATGTGGCGTATTTTACCATCAATTCCATTGTGGGAGAATTGGACTTTCCATATAATGAAATCTTCTACTATCAACAGCAACAATTTACCTTTCCCATCGACACCTCCATGAATATCGAGATTGTTGCCAATAAAAAAGCATTGTCTACGGTTCGTAACAAAAAGAAAGAATTGAAAGATTTAGATGATCATGCATGGGAAAGCAATAACGAAACAGGAAACAACGTCCTAGAAGCTTTAGAAGATGTTTCGGAGTTGGAAACTACTTTGGACCAAAGCAAAGAAGCCATGTATAAATTAAGTTATGTTATCCGCGTGAGTGCATCGGATCAAGAAGAATTGAAAAGAAGATGCAATGAGGTGAAGGATTTTTACGACGACTGGAGCATCAAATTGGTTCGTCCCTTTGGGGATATGCTAGGCCTTCATGGCGAATTCATTCCTGCCAGCAAACGATATATGAACGACTATGTCCAATACGTTACCTCTGATTTTTTAGCCGGTTTAGGCTTTGGGGCAACTCAAATTTTAGGGGAATCCGAGGGAATCTATATTGGCTATAACCTAGAAACAGGGCGCAATGTTTATTTAAAACCAGACATTGCCGCTCAAGGGATGAAAGGTTCAGTTACCAATGCCTTGGCTGCTGCCTTTTTAGGAAGTCTAGGAGGTGGAAAATCCTTCTCCAACAATCTTTTAATCTATTATGCAGTCCTCTATGGCGCCCAAGCAGTAATCGTAGATCCTAAGGCAGAAAGAGGACTCTGGAAAGAAACCCTACCTGAAATCACCCATGAAATCAATATCGTTAATTTAACCAGTGAGGATAAGAACAAAGGATTATTGGACCCTTATGTCTTAATGAAAAATAAAAAGGATGCAGAAAGTTTGGCCATCGATATTCTAACGTTCCTAACAGGGATATCCAGTCGAGATGGGGAGAAATTCCCTGTCTTACGAAAAGCCATTCGTTCTGTAACACAAAAAGAAATTTGTGGTTTATTACTTGTAATTGATGAATTAAGAAAAGACGATCACCCAGTGGCGGGTACCATAGCGGATCATATTGAAAGTTTCACCGATTACGATTTTGCCCATCTCTTATTTTCAGACGGGATGGTTGAACAGTCTATCAGTTTGGAAAAGCAGTTGAATATCATTCAAGTAGCGGACTTGGTATTACCAGACGCTCAAACCAATTTTTCAGACTATACCACGATGGAATTATTAAGTGTGGCCATGTTAATAGTCATTTCTACTTTTGCATTAGACTTTATTCATACAGATCGAAGTATTTTCAAGATTGTGGACTTAGATGAGGCCTGGAGTTTTTTGCAAGTAGCACAGGGAAAATCTCTCTCCAATCGTTTAGTACGAGCTGGGCGTTCTATGAATGCAGGGGTCTACTTTGTTACCCAAAATGCAGAGGATTTATCCGATGAAAAGATGAAAAATAATATCGGTTTAAAATTTGCCTTTCGTTCCACAGATATCAACGAGATAAAGAAAACCTTAGAATTCTTTGGGGTGGACAAAGAGGATGAAAACAATCAAAAACGTTTACGGGAATTGGACAATGGACAATGTTTGATTCAAGATTTATATGGACGTGTAGGAACCATTCAAATTCATCCCGTCTTTGAAGACTTATTCCACGCTTTTGATACCAGACCGCCTATGAACCAAGAAGAAATGAGGTGAGAAATGTGAACAAACAGAAACTAAAAAAGATCCTTTTAACAGTGGTGCTGGTCGGTGCTGCTGTTTTTTTATTTCTGATTCTTTTAGGAACCGTAGCCCAAGCCACTGGGTTAGTGGATGATACGGTGGATGGTGAAAATCTATATTCCAAATATGCACTCTCCAATTATCAATTGGATTTCTTTGTGGATACCAGTTGGGATTGGCTGCCTTGGAACTGGAAAGATGGCATTGGCAACCAAGTACAATATGGCCTCTATGCCATTGCCAATTTCATCTGGACCATCAGTCTCTATTTATCCAATGCTACAGGATATTTGGTACAGCAAGCTTATATATTGGATTTTATCTCGGATACTGCACAAGCCATCGGAGAAAATATGCAGACCTTGGCAGGGGTTACCTCTAGGGGATTTTCAAGTTCTGGTTTCTATGTGGGATTCTTACTCATCTTTATTTTAGTCGTTGGCATCTATGTTGCCTATATCGGATTGATGAAAAGGGAAACATCCAAAGCCATTCATGCAGTGCTGAACTTTTTGGCGGTATTCATTTTATCCGCTTCCTTCATTGCTTATGCACCTTCCTATATTGCTAAAATCAATGATTTCTCATCGGATATTAGTCAAGCAAGCTTAGACCTAGGTTCTAGAATTATCTTACCCAATTCGGACAGCAAAAGAGAAGATAGTGTGGATATGATACGAGATACCTTGTTTTCCGTCCAAGTGGAACAACCATGGCTTTTGCTTCAATTTGACAATTCAGATAAAGAAGAAATTGGCGTAGAACGAGTAGAAAATCTAGTGTCCGTTAGTCCCGATACCAATAAAGGGGAAGATCGAGAAGCAGCGGTGAAAACAGAAATCGAGGACTATGATAATCAAAATTTGACATTGACGAAAACCATTACCCGATTAGGAACCGTCGTCTTTCTACTTTTATTCAATATCGGAATCTCTATTTTTGTATTTCTCCTTACAGGGATTATGATTTTTTCCCAAGTCCTATTTATCATCTATGCCATGTTTCTACCCATTAGCTTTCTATTATCCATGTTACCAACCTTTAGTGGCATGGGAAAGAAAGCCATTATGAAGCTTTTCAATACCATTATGCTTCGTGCAGGAATTACACTGATTATTACGGTGGCCTTTAGTATTTCAACTATGCTCTATACCTTGACCATAGGGTATCCATTCTTTTTGGTTGCCTTTTTACAGATGGTCACCTTTGCAGGGATTTATATGAAACTTGGCGACATCATGAGTATGTTTAGTTTACAAAGTAATGATTCCCAACAAGTCAGTAGAAGGATGTTCCGTCATCCAAATCGGATGATGCATCGTGGAAGACGTAGATTACAACGGACCATTGGACGAACGGTAACAGCCGGTTTTATGGCTGGGAAGTTCTTTAAAAATAGACCAAGGAAACAAAATAACACGACATCGGAGCAGCAATCATATCAAACAGAGAATAATGGTTCCTCTAAGCAAACGCAAAATAAGAGACCTTCAACCTTTGGTTATCGAGCAGGGCAAACCGTTGGGAAAGTCATGGATAGTAAAAATATCATTCGTGAAAATGTAGAGAAGAAAAAAGAACAGGTTCAAAACATACCATCCAATATTCAATCAACGGTGACTCAACCTGTGCATGATTTCAAAGAAGGGGTAGCTGATGGGGGATATAGGGGGAATCAAAAAGAACATTCATCAACAGAACAGCAAGAAGGATATAAGAATCCAAGTAGCAATAAACAAAGAACCAATATAAATAGGCCAAATGTCAAAGGGGAAAAAGATAACAAAAATGTTAGTAGGAATAAGGATAGAACCAACGTACCTCATAGCAACAGCCAAAGGGATCAAGGGGATAAAAACCATGACAACAAGAATAGACCCCTTACCTCAAAACCCGTTCATGACCGACCAACAGCATCTAATGAGAATCAGCAATCAAAATCAAGGCCAACCATCCAGTCAAAATCGAAACCGGATGCTTTCGTTAATCAAAATACCAGAAGTTCATTGGATAGAGATAGGGAGCAATCAAAGAATAAGAATTTTAAACAACCAGTATCAGCGAATAAACAATCTGTATCTGAAAAAGTGGAAAGGGACAGAAAGCAGGTTTATTCAACAGATTTTACAAAGAGAAATAACTCACCCAAGGGCAATGAAAATAGGAAGAATGCAGATGAAAAACAACAGGAGACGACAGGAGTAAAATCAGATCAAAAGGTTCGCTTTCATCGCCCTGTTCAAAGGGGGAAAGATGAAAAATGAAAATAAAAGTAAAGTTGATCGCTGCTTTAACAGGATTCCTTGCCTTCTTTAGTTTGCTGGTCTTTGTGGCGATTTTCATTTCAGATGAACCTTCAAACTCTTTAGATTCTGACTTTAAAGGAAATATTCATATCTCCGTATCAGCAGATACATTGAAGTATCGAAATTTAGTTGAAAAATATGCAAAGAAACACGATATCAGTGAATATGTAGCGGTGCTACTAGCGATTATTGAAGTGGAAAGTGGAGGGAAACTTCCCGATGTTATGCAGTCCTCGGAATCCAAGGGGCTGCCTCCCAATACCATTGATAATCCAGAAGACTCCATTCAACAAGGCGTCAGTTATTTTGCCAGATTGATAAAATCAGCGAAATCCAGGGACGTTGATGATGCAAGTGTCATTCAAGCATATAATTTTGGCGGTGGCTTTCTCTCTTATGTTTCTCAACGAGGGAAAAGCTACCGTTTTGAATTGGCTGAAAACTTTTCCAAAGAACGAGCAAATGGAAGGAAAGTAACCTATAGGAATCCCATTGCAATAAAGAAGAATGGCGGTTGGCGATATGCCTATGGCAATATGTTTTATTATGATTTGGTCAATCAGTATTTAACTGCTGCATCAGCTGAATTTGACGATGAAACGGTACAAACCATTATGAATGAAGCCTTGAAATATGAAGGATATCCTTATGTCTTTGGTGGTTCCAATCCCAATACGTCCTTTGATTGTAGTGGGTTGACTCAGTGGAGTTATGGCAAGGCTGGTATTCATTTACCGCGAACGGCACAACAACAGTACGATGCGACACAATCCATACCCCTTTCCGAAGCAAAGCCCGGGGATTTAGTCTTCTTTCATTCCACTTATAATGCTGGAACTTATGTAACCCATGTTGCTATATATGTTGGAAATAATCGGATATACCATGCCGGCGATGTGCGTTCAGATAGGACGGAAGTAGAAGTAGACGAAAGGAGGACAGAAAAAGGTACTACCCTGTAAGATAACGCAGGAATCCACCTGACTAACCGAAAGGCGAAAGCTGAACGGAACAATAGCATGTCAGGAAAGCGGAAAGTCACCTAAAGGTAATCGGGTGAGACGCAACCGCAAGGATAAGTGAATATGAGGATAAAACTGTATTTGTTGAATGTGAGTTCCCAGCCCTCGTTGCGTGTGGGCATAGGAAATTTACCTGAAACCTATGGTGCAACGGAATTAGAAAGGTGAGCCTTCTAATACGTTATCAGTACTGCTAGAAAGGGTTGCCTTCTGGCAGGTTATCAAACAAACTGCACGGCACGCCGGAGAACCGGTGTTAACGGAATGAAAGCATATCCGACAATTCACACTAACCTACTACTTTCGTAAACTGGAGATTGCCTAAACCAGAAAGCCCTATGGGCTATGCGTAATGCTTTTCTTTTAAGTGATAAATCACAAGGCTCTGCTAAGTGAGATGACGCTCGAATATCTGGCATGGCAACGGAGATTCCATAGTAGTCCGAGAACCCTGAACAGACAGGGAAAGCCGTAAAAACGGATACGGGAAAGCCGTTCACATGGCGAAGGGAAGCAGTCTAAGCGAGTTGAAATCAAAAATTGATTAGGGAGGAAAACCTCAAATGAAACCAACAATGGAGATTTTGACCAAATTACAAGAAAACTCAAAGAAACACCATGATGAAGTCTTCACTAGACTTTTTCGCTATATGCTCCGTCCCGATATATACTTTGTAGCTTATCAACACCTATATGCTAACAGAGGTGCTGGAACGAAAGGTATAAATGAAGAAACAGCGGACGGTTTCAGCGAGAAATATGTGGAGCAAATTATCGAAGCTTTGAGAACAGAAACGTATCGTCCTAAACCAGTTCGACGCACCTATATCAAGAAATCCAATGGAAAAATGCGTCCACTAGGTCTACCGACCTTTACAGACAAGTTGGTGCAAGAAGTTATACGTATGATTCTGGAATCGGTTTATGAGCCGATATTCTCAAACAATTCACACGGATTTCGCTCAGGAAGAAGCTGTCACACAGCTTTGACACAAATCAAAAACCAATTCATTGGTGCTCGTTGGTTTGTGGAGGGCGATATTAAAGGCTGTTTTAATAACATCGACCACACAATATTAACAAAGATAATCGGAAAGAAAATCAAAGACGCCAGATTCATCAAATTGGTACACCTATTCTTAAAATCAGGCTATATGGAGAACTGGAAGTATTACGGTACTTACAGCGGTTGCCCGCAGGGCGGAATCATATCTCCAATTCTTGCGAACATCTATCTAAATGAACTGGATAATTTTATGGAGAAGATAAAGCAGGACTTTGATAATAGAACTCCATATCAATTAACCGCGGAATACAAGAAAGTCATGAATAAGCGTTCGAGCCTTTCTCAAAAAATCAAACGTTGTGAAGCTGGTGCTAGACGTGACGGATTTATTGAAGAATACAAGAATCTGTCGAAACAAGTATATAAAATCCCAGCGAAACTATGCAACGATAAAAAGCTCATGTATGTCCGCTATGCAGATGACTGTGCGCCACGAAGGCGTGTCCAAGTAGCGTAGCTACTTGAAGACAGCTATGCTGTACAGATGATGGTGGCAGACCCACCGAAATCGCCATACAGGTGGAGGTTTCAAACTACCTTAAGGTGCTGTGGTCAAAAGCCATGGTATTGAGCGTTAAGGAAAAGGCAGTATCTAAACTGTCAAGTGCGTATTAAGGAGATGAACGAGCAAGTGAACCACTTACGAAAATGTCGGAAGCGTAGAGATTCCATCAAAACCAGGGGGTTGTCGTTAATCTGGGATAAGTCTAGGGGAAACCTGTTTACTGACTAGATGGTGGGCGGCATAAAGGTGGCATGAACTTAATACAGGCGTCTGTACGGAACGTGGGAACCCACGGACTGATGTTAAGGGAGTATATCAAGCGGAAGAACCGCAAGATAAGAGTACCGATGCAGTCATGGGGGCAGATTGGGTTGTAGTAGTGATGAAGTTTCTGTAATGGAAATGGAGCAAAGAACCTGAGTTATCCAGTTTTAAGAATAAGTCAACTTTGAAAGAAGGAGGAGCTTATGAAAGAAACAAAGCCATACAATATTTCAAAATGGAAAGTGAAAGAAGCCTATGAAAAGGTAAAGGCAAACAAGGGAACATATGGAGTTGATGAACAGTCAATGGAAGATTTTGAGAAGAATTTAAACAATAATCTATACAAAATCTGGAATAGAATGTCATCAGGAAGTTACTTCCCCAAACCTGTAAGAGCAGTAGCAATACCTAAGAAAAATGGAGGAACTCGTATCTTGGGAATACCAACAGTAGAGGATAGGATTGCACAAATGGTAGCTAAAATGTATTTTGAACCCTGTGTAGAACCGATATTCTATGATGATTCCTATGGATACAGACCGAATAAATCAGCAATACAAGCACTAGAAATAACAAGAGAGCGATGTTGGAGAAAAGACTGGGTATTTGAATTTGATATCAAAGGTCTTTTTGATAACATAAGGCATGATTACTTAATAGAAATGGTAAAACATCATACAGAAGAAAAATGGTTAATTATGTATATCAAACGATGGTTAGTTGCACCATTTCAAATGGAAGATGGAACAATGGTAACAAGAACTTCTGGAACACCGCAGGGTGGAGTAATCAGTCCAGTACTTTCAAATTTATTTCTGCATTATGTATTTGATGATTTTATGACAAAGGAGTTTCCAACAATACCTTGGGCAAGATATGCAGATGATGGAATAGCACATTGCGTATCCCTAAAACAGGCAAAGTATCTTCAACGAAGATTAGAAGAGAGATTTCTAATGTTTGGACTAGAATTGAATTTAGAAAAGACAAGAATTGTATACTGTAAAGATGAAGACCGAAAAGGAAATCATGAGTATACATCTTTTGACTTTCTAGGATATACATTCAGACCAAGACATGCAAAGAACAAGTATGGAAAACTCTTTACAAATTTTCTTCCAGCGATTGGCGAGAAAGCAAAGAAATCTATACGGAAAGAAGTCCGAAGTTGGAAATTACAACTTAAGCCTGACAAAGATTTATGGGATATAGCAAATATGTTTAATAGAAAGATACAGGGTTGGATTAACTATTACACGCATTTCTACAAATCAGAAATATACGATGTATTAAGATATATCAATAAATGTCTAGTTAATTGGGTTCGTAGAAAATACAAGAAGCGTAAAGCAAGGCGGCGTGCTGAGCATTGGCTTGGCACAATAGCAAAGCGTGATAAGAATCTGTTTGCACACTGGAAGTTTGGGATACTACCATCGGCTGGATAATGGGAGCCGTATGAGCTGAGAGGTTCACGTACGGTTCTGAGAGGGACTTAAGGGGAGGTTCCTTAGGTCTACTTACTTTCTCATTGCCGTCAATGGAAACAAGCAGGATTGTGAGTGGATAAAAGCGAAACTCACAGAGTTTATCCATAATGATTTAAATATGGAATTAAGTCAGGAAAAAACGCTAATCACTCACAGCAGTATTTGTGCGAGGTTCTTAGGTTATGATGTGCGGATTCGCCGTAGCCAACAGATCAAAGCGTGGAAGAAAACCAAACAGCGAACTATGAACAACAGTGTGGAATTGTTAATCCCTTTGGAGGACAAAATTCAATCGTTTCTCTTCTCTCGTGGAATTGTCAGACAGAGAAAAGACAATGGAAAGATGGAGCCTTTTCGTAGGAATTCGCTTTTACGCCAAACAGATTTGGAAATCGTATCAACCTATGACGCAGAATTGCGGGGAATTTGCAATTACTATTCCCTCGCAGTGAACTATTCCAAACTGAATTATTTCAGCTATCTCATGGAATACAGTTGCCTGAAAACCCTTGCGACTAAACATCGGACGAAAATCTCAAAGATTATTAGCAAATGTCGCATGGCAAATAAGAGATGGGGAATTCCGTATCAAACGAAATCTGGAATGAAACGTAAGCGTCTAACAAAAATCTATGAGATTGATAGGAAAAAGTGCGAGGACATTATCCCCCGTGCGATTACGATTTATGCCAAAGGAAAAACGACCTTTGACGACCGATTGAAAGCTAAGGTCTGTGAAGTTTGCGGTAAAACAGACAGCGAACAGTACGAAATTCATCATGTGAACAAGGTGAAAAATCTAAAGGGAAAAGAACCCTGGGAGCAAATCATGATAGCAAAAAGGCGTAAAACAATGGTAGTTTGTCATGAATGCCACCAGAAAATACATCATGGATTCTAAAAAGTTAATTTTGTAATGGAGCAAAGATGGCGAGCCGTGTGCATTGAGAGGTGCAAGCACGGTTTTAGGGAGAGGTCTGCGTAAACCTGCCGTAGAAATACGGTAAGGCGACGCTTTCCTACTCTACCCCATCGGTTATGCGGATTTATCCAGCAACTATTGGCAATCCCATTTAATAGGTGCTGGACGAGTGAAATAAAAATTTGATTAGAAAGGAAAATTTAAATGAAAATATATATTGAGAGAAAACCAAAAGAACCGAAACAAAAGAAACCAAGAAAGCCTAAAAAACAAAAGGTCATGAGCGTTGGCACCCATAAAAGGACGGTCGTTACTTTATGGGTGCTTTTAGTTATTAGTCTGACCTTTGGCATTTATAAGAACTTTACAGCCATTGATCGACATACGGTGCATGAAAAGGAAGTAATAGAAACCAAAGTCGTGGATACCAATGCCATTGAGAGCTTTACTAAAAAATTTATACAAGCCTATTATACTTGGGAAAATGATAAAGATGCCCTTGAACAGCGTACCACAAAGATTAATCAATTTTTAACCCCTGAGCTACAGGAATTAAATATCGATACCGTGAGATCTGATATCCCAACCAGTTCTTCCGTATCGGATTTTATGATCTGGGCGGTTGAAAAAGCAGGAGAAGATACCTATACCGTTCTTTATTCTGTTAGCCAGACCATCAAAGAAGAAGATGATACGAAAGGGATTTCCTCCAACTATAGAATCACAGTACATCAAGATGAAGAAAATAATTTAGTTGTGACACAAAATCCTACATTCTGGTCTATTCCTAAGCAGTCAGATTATGAGCCAGAAAAGATGGAAAATGATAATACTGTGGATACTGATACAGAGAATGAAATCAAGGAGTTTTTAGAAACCTTTTTTAAATTGTATCCTACAGCAACAGAAAGTGAGCTGGCTTATTATGTGAAGGGAAATACTTTACCTATCATAGATAAAGAATATGTCTTTTCAGAATTAATTGATTCTGTATTTCAAAGAGAAGGGGAGCAATTTAAGGTTTATTTATCAGCGAAGTATCTAGACGATGTAAGTAAGGCTACTCATGTTGTTCAGTATGAGTTGATATTGGAGAAGGCGGATAATTGGAAGATTGTTGATGTGAAGTAATAAAGGTAAATTAAATCCTGTAGATGAGTACCTTTTTCTCTACAGGATTTAGTTTAATACTGATTTAATTTATTTCCAAGATAATATACAAAGTTTTAGTAAATAGAGGAAATCTTTATGATAGCATGACCTAACAATATCTTATACTCATATATTAGGAACGGTTACTTAATAGCGGAAAAAAGAATAAAAAAGGATAAAAATCAATTGCTTTAAAATATTTGGATAAAAGTTAGCTGATTTTAAGATTAAATAATTATACAATTAATTAGATAGAAAGAAAAAATTTAATAAGAGTAAAAAAGAATAGCAAATAATTTATGCATAAGGGATGGTGAAAATATTGAGTAAATCTGAAAGAATTCTGTTTGAAGGTTATGTAAGTAGTTATTTAGATAAGTACTTAGAAAATATAGGGCAGATTAAAGTGAATTTTAATCTAGAATTTTATGATTATTTATTAAAGGAGATTCTTTCTAACTCTATGAAAACATTATTAATCCTTCTTTTTGCTTTTAAAAAAGAAAATTTATTAAAAGGGAATTCTCCGAAAAAAAGATATGATTATTTCGATAATTATTCTTCCACCAAAGAATTTCATGATTTAGTGAACAAAATGTATCCTTTACTTAAGTTAAGATTAGAAAAAATTCTCCATAACCATCTCACAAATTATAATGATTTAAAGATGAGGGCTGAAAGAGACAAGGAAGAACTCTATAAAAAATTTGGATTGAACATGGGGGATATAACAGAATGCCAGATAGAATATGGAATTTCAGACTATCATAAGGGGTTAAAATCTACTTGTATAATTGAAAATAACGGGAAAAGAATTGTCTATAAGCCTCGTTCCGGTAAAATAGACATATATTGGAGTGAGTTTATTCGTTGGTTCAACTCCAAAGGGGTGTCATTAAAGTTAGATACCGTTGAAATACTAGATAAAGCAGAATATCATTGGCAAAAATTTATTGATAATAAGCCATGCAAATCAGAATCTGAAATTCAAAATTTATATTATAGAATAGGCATTTTAGCAGCTATATGTTACGTTTTTAGGGTAGAAGATTTACATATGGAAAACGTGATAGTAAATGAGGATATGCCTTATATAGTAGATTTGGAAACAGTTTTTCAAATAGATGCATTTCAAAATAGTAATTGGGAGGTGAAAAGCGCCACTGATATTCTAAGTAAAAACATCCGAAAGTCTATTCTAAGTACACAACTTTTTCCTACCAATAGCAAATTTTATAATTCTGATGTAGATATTTCTGGAATAACAGGGAAAGGAGGGCAAATAATAAAAAATGGAAAGGTAAAAATTCTTAATCAATTTACGGATGAAATAGAAGTAATTAGAGAAGATGGAATGACAGAAAATAAAAGCAATATTGGACGTTATGGAAACGTTGTGATTGACCCTAAAGATTATACAAAGGAAATAATAGAAGGATTTAGAGAAGGGTATGTCTTACTTGAGAATAACAAAGAAGAACTTTTGAAGTTAATAAATGTAGATGAATTATTTTATGATGCTTGTCCAAGGTATCTTTTTAGAAATACAAATTTATATGCTACAATTCTTGAAATGAGTAAAAACCCTAAATATTTAAAGGATAAACTTGAACCAGAAAGATTGTTTCACCTTCTTTTTAATACAAGTAACAATCATAAGATTGAAAAGATATATCAATCAGAACTGGGAGAGTTGTTAAATGGTGATATCCCATATTTCTGTGGTTGTGTTAATGATAAAATTATATACAATTTTAATGGAGATCGTTGCTTTGTACTAGATAGGGCCCCTTTAATAGAAGTAAAAGAAAGGATTGATAATCTAAACCAGAAAGACATGATTACTCAAGTTGATTTTATAATAAAATCTATGACAATTCAGAAAAAGACTTGGAATTCCATTAGAGAAAAATTAGACTATAATACAATTGGGGATATCAATAACAAAGACTCCTTGATAGAAGCTGCCAAAAATATAGGAGATTTATTAATAAGTGAAGCTATAATAGATGAAAAAACAGAAACCATTAGTTGGCTGGACATACAAAATACATTTCCCACTTGGACGATTAGAGCCCAAGATAGCTTTTTATATAGTGGTTTGGTAGGCAATGCAATATTTTTTTCAAGTTTATATTTTGAGACTAAAGAAATTAAATATCAAAGGATAATGGAAAAAATATTAAATACCATAAGAATCGATTTGGATCGGATAAACAATCAACCCATATCAACATTTAATGGAATTATTTCCGTAGCCTACTTATACGCCTTTTTATATAAGCAAACAAAAGATAAAGATATGTTACAGGAAAGTATTAATATTATAATTCAAAACAAAGAAAAGATTTTAGAAAACACCTCATATGATATAATTGATGGACTTGCGGGTATTCTTATAGTGGTTTTAAATATATATGAGCTTAGTGAAGATAAAGAACTACAAGATTTAGCCATAAATATTGGGGAAAAGATTATAAAAAACATTCAAATAATTCAAGATGTTGCTTATTGGGAAAAATACAATGAAACTGAACTCATAATAGCTGGATTTTCTCATGGATTAGCCGGTGTAACTTATGGACTTGGCAAATTATATAAAAAGGCTAGCTTTAAAGAGAGCATATCTTTAATTACTAATCTGGTAAAAATAGAAAACAGCTATTACAGTAATGATATTGAAAACTGGATAGACCTACGAAGTGAAGAAAAATTAAGCTTAAATAATTCTCCTATCCATTGGTGTCATGGAGCTACAGGTATAGGGCTATCAAGATTAAAAAATAAGGATATTATGGATGTTTCAGAAGATTTAGATAAAGCATTCAAAACGGTTATAAAAAATGGATTATACAGAGACAGCGATTGCTTGTGTCATGGTAATATGGGGAATATAGAATTCCTATTGCAAATATTTTTAGAAAGCCAAGATCGAAGCTTATATACTAAAATTATCAAAAGAGTTAATGAAATAATAATAGAAAATCAATGCCAAAATGGTTATATCAATGGGGTAGGACAAAAATTTTCTAGTCTAAGTTTTATGTTAGGGTTACCTGGGATAGGATATGGAATGTTAAGAATTTCGGAACCAGAAAAATATCCTTCTGTATTACTATTGGAGGTTTAAAATGAATAAAGTACCAAAAGTTTTAGATAGATCTAATAAAAGAAAAAATATGCTCACAATCTATATTTTCATCCAAATGCTGCTGCATTTATTAGCATTTAAGGTATTATGTAAATCTGAATTAAATATGGTAGAATATCTATCTATTATTTTAGCTTTAATTTATAGCTTTATAGTTTATTTGGCTTCATTATTCAATAGTAAAAATAAGCAAATAATTTATTACTATTCTATATCAACAATTATGCTAAGTTTTTTTCTAGTAATGGATTTAGGATACTTAAGATATACAGATATAAGTTATGGATATGCCCAGATTATCGTTTTATTTATTATGCTGGATATTACACTGAAGATTTTAACACAGAATATTAGTAAACGGCTATACTACAAATATATTGTAATTGTACTATGGACGATCAGTGTAGCTTGTGGAATTTTAAGAAGAGATATGTATATGTTAGTTTATCAAATTACATTTTTATTAATTAGTGTTTATCCACTTGTATTTTCAATATATAATTATAAAAAAATAAAAAGTTATGGTAGGCATTTGATACCGATATTATTATTAATAATTGCCTTAAATATGATCTTTCTCTTATCACATTTTTTTATAGTAAGAGAAGAGAGCAGTGTACACAATTATGACTATTATATTTACTTAAATATAATAGAAATATTTCTTAGCTACTTAGTTTTATCAGCTTTAGGATTTTGGGAAAAGATAAGAGATAAAAAATATTGCATAAACAGGTCTACAATAATTTACAGCATTTTTGTTATAGGATATATGTATATTATTAAAGATAATGAAGCAAATTTGAGATTAATTATTTTTTCACTGCTTAGTTTTTATATTATATTCAAGCAATCACAATTATTAAGTCATTATATAAAACTTGAAGATAATAGAAAAAAAGATATACAAGACAGATTCGTACTGCCTAATATGTTTAAAGACATGTTGGAAATGAATATTTCTGATTATAAAAAAGAAGAAATATTCAAGGAACAGGTTGCTGATTTTTTACATGATGAAATTTTACAAGATGTGATATATATAAAAAAAGAGCTTCAAGATAATTATGGTATTTTAGAAAATGATAAGATATTTCAAATTGCCAATAAGATGATAAATACAACGAGAGGGCAAATAAGCTTATATAAACCTCATATCAATTATGAAATAAATTTGTCGGAAAATTATTATAATCTTATACAATCCTTAAAAAGGAGATTTGGTAATGACAGTATATTGATCGATTTTGTTTGTGATGATAAGTTATTTTTAAGTCCACCGTATGATTTAGTAATCTATAGAATGATCCATGAATTGGTTACGAATATTTTTAAACATTCTAAAGGAGAATTTTCTATAATAGAGTTGAAAATTGAAGAACAAATGATTATTTTAACCGTAACGAATTATGGTGATTATTTATGTAATGAAAATATTAATAATACTGAGAGTAGAGGACTAAAGATTATAAAAAGAGAAGTGGATAGATTTAGTGGAATATTGGATATAAGTTCGTCAATGGATGCGGAAAACATGTTTGATAGCTCTGTAGTCAATATAATAATTAAAATACCCATTAAAGGAGGGAAAACCTATGAACATTTTATTAATAGATGATCACGAAATGTTTTGTGAAAGCCTAAAGATTACTTTAGAGAGAGATGAAAGCATTAAAAAAGTAGATATATTAATAGATATTGACAAGGCAAAACAAAAAATATTGAACAAAGAATATGATATTATTTTGATGGACATAAATATTAAGAAGATTACAGGAAATAAGGATGGTCTTATAATTGCGAAAGAACTTTTAGAAAGGGACAGTACATTAAAAATAGTTATGTTAACTGGATTTGATATGCCTGGATATGAAAGAGAAGCTCAGAAGATAGGAGCTCGAGGATTTATATGTAAGGATGAATGTACAAAAATTTTGATTGAAAAACTAAAAAAAGTATATAATGGAGAGAATATTTTTATTATAAAAAATACTTATACGGACGAATTAACAGAGAGAGAAAAAGAAATATTAATTTTATATAGCTCTGGGATGTCAAGAAAAGACGTCGCAAAAGAATGCAATATATCAGTTAGTTCACTAGCTGTAACACTGAATAGGATTTATGAAAAACTAGATGTTAGAAATTATCAGGAAATGATAAATAAAGCTCTAAAATTTGGATATATAAAACCAAGTTTTTTCTGAAATATTTGAAACATAGAATTCAAAACGTTCTATGTTTTATTTTTTTAAAATTTTTAAAAAATGGACAAAAGTTAGCTGACAGAAATTTCATTATAAAATATACTTTAATTAAATAAATAACAAGGGGGATGACAATATGAGAATGTTATTGGAAAAAGTAGATTGTGCTGCTGACGAAATAATTGATAAGAATTTAACTATGGATATGACTGAACAACAAATTATTAACTTACTTTATGAGGAGGATCCTTTTATAAGATCAATATCAAGCGGATGTCCTACAAGTTTTTTAGCATGTTGTTAGTTGGATAATATAAACTTAAACTGTTGATTTTAGTTTTTAAGTAAGATATGGCTATGCTAGTATTAGGATGACCGTGATATATAGGCCACCATTTGAACGTTCAAAAATTAGCAAATTAATCATACTTCACATGGATGAAAAAGAAAGAAGGTGATGACCAAATGTACAAAGATGAGATTGGTAGATTGAAAAAAGTGTTGAAAGAAAACTCTTTCTACGGGAGATTAGGTAAATTGTTTAAAACAGAAAATAAATTTTACTTTTATGATCTTGGTACAGGTAAAATATTCGAATGTAGTGAAGATGAGTATGTAATTCTTCAAAAAATTTTAAGTTCGCAAGATATTGAGGAAATACTTAACTTAGATTCAACTATTTTAAATAGGTCGTTAAACATTTTGGTAGATACAATTGAAAAAGAATTCATGCTTCAAGCTCCCCCTTTGAAATCTTTTTCAGGAGATCAAACTTTAAATCTGGAGGATAATTTAAATCGTGAATTAAAGCAAATTATCTTAGATGTAACAGAAAAGTGCAATTTACGTTGCAAATATTGTATATATGGAGATAATAATGAAAAATTTAGAGATTTTTCTTCCATGGATGATATGTCATTAGAGACCGCGTTAAAAAGCATAAATGATGTAATTCACAGAGTTGGTGATGAGTTTTATGTAACTTTTTATGGAGGAGAACCATTAATAAACTATACGCTTATAAAAAGTGTTGTAGAGTATGTATTATCGTTAGATTTAGACACAAAATTACATTTCTCAATAACTACAAATTTAACATTAATGACAAAGGAAATAGCTAAGTTCATATCTTCTGTAGATAATTTTTCTGTAGTATGTAGTATAGATGGAGATAAATTAACACATGATGAGTATCGAAAAGATATATCGGGAAACGGAAGCTATGATAGGACTATCAGAGGACTAGAGTGTTTATATAATGAATTGAAGAAGGAAGGAAAAGAAGACCATATTTTATTTAGTACTGTAATAACTCCACCTTACAGTAAAGAAAAATTGGATCGAGTTCAAAATTTTTTCAGAACATGTCCTTATATAGATGAAAAAACATCAATAATTACTAGTTATGTGGATTATGGTAGAAAAATTTTCGACAAGGATTTAAATCAGCGACAACACTATAAGGATGCTGAGACATTTATGCATGATAATAATCCAGTTCAACTTTGGGCAGAGGGTATCATAGAAAAAGATGACTTTTTAGATCCTTTTACTTGGAATGGCATCTTACAAAATTTTCAAAAAATACATAGTAGAAGGATATCTGGTAGACCTATGAAAGAGTATATCCTGAATGGTTGTTGTAATCCTGGGGGGAGAAAATTGTTTGTTTCCGTAGATGGAAGTTATAATGTTTGTGAAAGGATGGGAGAAACTCCATCAATAGGGAATGTAAATGATGGCTATAATTTTGAACGAATAAAAAAATACTATGTTGATGATTATTGTGAAGCGTCTAAATTGAAATGTAAAAATTGTTGGGCAGTTCATTTATGTAGTATATGTTACGCAGTCTGTTATGATAAAAATGGAATTGATCCTATTATGAAAGATTATAAATGTATAAGTGAGAGATTTGGTATAGAGAACTACCTGAAGTTATATCATGAAATTTTGGACTTCAAACCTTCAATTGTGAAGGATTTGAATAAAATGAAGTTATCTTAAAGGAGGGAAAGTTATGAAAATTGTAAATCCACTAGGCAGGAATCTTAAGATGGAGAAGGATGGAGAAATCAAACCTGCAGCATGTATGTGCAGAACCGGCATATCGTTCTCATCAGCGTTAGGAGATGCCGACAACTGTAGTCATTGTGGTTGTAACTGTTGGCCACATAATCATGGAGCTAATGCCTCTACTGCAAGTAATACTTCAAGAGCAAGTGTTTAAAAATTAACAACTATAGACGGATAGGGAGCTCCTTATCCGTCTATAGCTGTTTAGAAATGATTTACCCAATAGATTTTAGATATGATAGAAAGTGAGGATCAAATATGAGTATTTTAAAATGCAAAAATGTATGCAAAAAATTTAAAGATGGTGAGAACGACCACATTGTTTTGAAAAGTTTGGACTTGAATGTACACGAAAATGAGTTTGTTTCAATAATGGGGAAGTCTGGGAGTGGTAAAACTACGCTATTAAATATCATTGGAGGTTTAGATAAACCTGATGAGGGATCAGTAATTATAGATGGTAAAGATATTACTACTATGAATGATGATGAGTGTAGTAAATTTAGAAGAAGAAATATTGGTTTTGTGTTTCAGAGTTACAATTTGATTCCCATTTTAAATGTTGAGGAAAATATTAGATTACTTGTAGATATCGATGATATCAAGACAGATGAAGTTTTTTTAAAAGAAATTATATCTGCTTTAGGGTTAGAAAAATTATTATCTAATATGCCAAATAAATTATCAGGAGGAGAAAAACAAAGAGTTGCTATAGCTCGAGCAATGTTATCGAAACCTAAAATTGTAATAGCCGATGAACCCACTGGAAACCTAGATGAAAAAAATAGTGAGAATGTATTGACTTTGCTAAGGAAAGCAAAGCAAAGATTTAATCAAACTATTATACTGGTTACCCATGATCCAATGGTAGCAGGTTTAGCAGATAGGAATCTAGTTTTAGTGAAAGGAAAGTTAAATGGAAAACAATAATATTAAATCGAAATTAGCTAGAGGTTTTCTTAATAAGAATCGGTTATTCAAAAACATTTTATTAACGACAATTGCAATTTCAAGTACTTTGTTGCTACTGTTATTGTTACTCCAAAGTGGGGAAGTTGAATCTCATAAAAAAACACAAGAAGGAAAAGCGCAGGTTAAACTAATCTCTGTTACAGAAGAACAACTTTATGAAATGGAAAATATGGATAATTTAACATGGTATGCTATTGAAGATACGGTAGGTATTACAAAGAACGAGGATTTCAATCTTATTGTGAAATATGTAGATGAGGACTTTATTAAGAATCAAGTAAATTATACTGTTGAAGGTAGCTTACCAACAAAAGATGATGAGTTACTTGTATCACGACATTATTTGGATGAATATGAAATTGATAAAGGATTGAATGATGAGATAGCTATTGACTTATTAGGAAATGGTGAACCATTAAAATATAAAATTACAGGGATCGTAGATGATGAAGAAAAGACTAAGAGCTATAATTTTTATATTAGTAAGAGTTTATGGGAAAGATTGTCTTCAGATCAAGTGCATACCACTTTTTTAAGGTTAGATACTAATGCTATAGGTTCTACGGAAATATTGGCGGATGCAAATCAAGCTATTAAAAATACGACTTTTGATGAAGGTCAGATCTTTTTAACCGAATATTTTAGTGTAATGAGTGGTTTAGATAGAAGAAGTGAAATTGGAGATATGACAATCTACTTTTTAATTATAATTATGTTAACGACTTTGATGATATATAGCACTTTTTATAATTCGATTATGGAGGATATTAAATACTTAGGACAACTTAGAACAATAGGATATAGTAAAAAAATGATAAGAAAAATTGTAATTGATCAAGCTGTAATAATTACAATTCGAGGTTTTCTATATACATTAGCTGTACCAATTATTGTTGCATTTATTATCTATCCTAATGGCTTTAAGTTTATAAATGTATTAAAATATAGCCTTTTAACGTTTGTTATCGTAGGAATAACAGCTTTAATCTCCATTATCCCTATAATAAGAAAAATAAACAGAATTTCACCAGCCCAAGGTTTAAGTTATAATGTATATTCATCAAAGAAAAAACAACGAACAAATAAGGTTACGTTTCGTCAATTAGTTAAACTAAATTTGTTCAAAAATAAAAAAAGAGCAATACTTACATTTTTATTGATGATTGTATCTAGCTTTATCGTAATTACCACATTGGTAATTAATAACTCTATTGATGTTGAAAAAAGAGCAAAGACTTTATATTTTTCTGATGGAGAAATTCAATTAAGTATTAGTAATCTAACAGATAGTACATTTAGTGAGGATGGTGATGAACAAGCGTTTTATAGTACTTATCTTCAACGTGTAGATAATCCACTTAAAGATGAAAACTTAATTCAATCTTTAGAAGGCATCCAAGGTATTCAAGAAATATATAATCATGATGCAGTAAATGCGTCTTTCACTAGAATTGAAGAAGGTGGATCCCTCACAACGATTAGTAATAATTTTAAAATAATTAATTCTAATGATTATGAAGATCTAAAACCGTTACTAGATAATAAAATAGAGTATGAAGAAATTTTAGATTCTAATGGTATAGTTGTGTCAAATTCGTTATCAGAACTTAATGATCGCTTTGAAATGAATTATAGGAACGAAGATGATAATATAGGATCATTAGAAGTAGAAGTTCTTGCAACTTATCCTAAAACGAGCGTTTCAAAAGCATTTAATATGGTTCCAAATAATGATATATTAATACCAATAGAAATGGTAGAGTCCATCATTAAAATTGATGATCCTAGTGGTATACTGTCATTAAAATTAGATAAAAGTGCTGAATTTAACGAAATAAAGCAACAAGTTGAGGAAATGATTGCAATTAAAGGTAATATAGAGATGTGGTCGCTTGATGAAGCTATCCGTTCAGTAGGGTATATGTTTTATCAGATTCTTAAGTTGTTAAAAACGATAAGTATTATCTTAGTGGTATTTTCTTTTATAGCCATTGTAGCATCATACTTTTCATCATTATTTAGCAGAAGAAATGAAATGGAATTGATGAGAAACATTGGTTTAACTATCAAGGAAGTAACTACATTAATAGTGAATGAATACAGAGTTTTGATTCTAGGATCCTTTATTCCTGCATTAATAGGGTCTGGATTATTTGCATTTTTTATTCTCAGGAATATGGATAGAGTGTACAGTATAGTCACTTTTAAATATCCTATATTGCAAGTTATAACTTACTTTATAGCTCAATTGATTCTTCTTGAGATAATAAAAGTAATAACTAAACGTAAATTAGAAAATTTTAAGCATAAAGAATAGTATCTGATACTATTCTTTATGCTCATAAAACTTAGGGAGAGAAGTGTGATGAGTAGAAAAATTTTATTCCGTTCAATACAAAAATGTTATAGAAGTGCACCAATTTTATTTATTATTAATACTATATTGACGATATTCGTAGGAGTTGGGACAGCAGCTAACGTATTTGTTTTACAAAATTTAATAAATAATATTCAGTTATATAGCCAGAACGGGAATAATGTATATCAGAGCATGTTTTTTTTCCTTATTGTTAATTTTGTTTTTATATTGTTTGGTCAATTTCAAAACTATGTTAATCAATTATTAACACTAAAAATTGAATATAATCTTGAGATGAGCTTTGTGACAAAGTGTAGTGAATTGGATTTAGAAGATTTTGAGGATGAGCAAACTTATAATTTAATTAGCAAAGTACAAAATTTGGGTCAATCAAAACTAATCAATGTATATTTTCATTTTATGGAACTCATACAGAGCTTAATTTCTATTATTGCAATTATTTCGTTGATATTATCTTTTGATAATATATATTGGATTATTATTCTCTTAGTTCCAATCGTATCATTCTTCGTAAATAGGAAATTAGGAAGATATTCATATGAAGTTGAGAAAAACAATACTATAATATCTCGAAAAGCAGATTACATAAAGTATTTAATAACAAATAATATTGCAATAAAAGAAATTATAAGTTTTGATTATTTTGGACGATTATCAAGCAGGTTTAAACAAACCAAAGATGAGATATTAGATTATATGAAGCGACTTACTATTGTTCATATTTCAGTGAATAGTATTATTCTTATATTGGAACTCATAATTAAAACGGGATTAATTATTGTATTTATTCTTTCTTCGTTAAAGAGAAATGGATTAATTGGAGATATAATGGGATTTATTTATTCAATTGAAACAATACAATCCAACTTCATGTCAGTATTTAATTCTCTGTCCCAGATTTATAAAGATAGGTTGTATGTAGAAAATTATTTTGAATTTATAGATTTAGATAAAACTGATGTTGAAGGGATAATTATTAAAGAAAAGATTAATAGTATTAGGTTAAAAAATATAAATTTCTCTTATAATGAAAACCAGGTCTTACATGATATTAATCTTGAATTAGAGCCAAACAAACCTATTGTATTAGTTGGAGAAAATGGTTCTGGAAAAAGTACTTTAATTAAGATATTAAGTGGGTTGTATAATAATTATGAAGGTAATATATATATTAATGGATTAGAATTAAATAGTTTAAATAAGAAAGAGTATCGTAAGCACGTTTCCGTTATTTTTCAAGACTTCAATCAATATGAATTTAATCTGCGTGAAAATATTACTATAGCTAATATGGACGAAGTTGATAATGATGCCTTAATTTATGATATCTTGAAAGAAGTTAATTTAATGGATGAAATTGCTAGGTATAAAGATGGATTAGAGTCCCAAATGGGTAAATGGTTTGGAGGAGAGGAACTATCTAAAGGTCAATGGCAGAGAATTGCTTTATCTAGAGTTTTATTACGAAATTCAGATGTTATTATTATGGATGAGCCTACATCAGCGCTTGACCCTAAAATGGAGAAGTACATGATCGATTGTATTAAGGAGTTTTCGAAAGATAAAATATTGATTCTTGTAACACATAGATTACCTAACATAGTAAAGTATGATCCTTATTTCGTATTCATCAAAGATGGAAGGATAATGGAAGGTGATTATAAAGATGAACTAGAAGAGTTTTTACAGTTTGGTTAAATAAGAATTTAATCGGTTATCCTACATGTTGTTTATCTTTAATATCTTAATAAGGTCAGCATGAAGATACATAAAAAAGCAGTGATTGAGGATAAAAAGTGTTGGTATTGTTGCAGTCGATGACGATATCAAGATTGATTTTTGGAACAGTCATATATTTGACGATATTTGATGTTTTATATTTATTGATAAAGTAGATTATAAAATTGAGTTTGTTACAATATTACCTATGAGTTTATTTAGCTTAAAGCGATGACAGCATGTCATTGCTTTTTTGTATTTCCATAAAATATAATATTTTATCCTATATAGAGCAGTAATGAAGGGGGATTATTGCTATGATTTTCAGAAGGATAGAGATGTTGAGGGATTTAAAAAACAAATGGGACTCTTATATATCAAAGTATAATAACATAACTTTTAAATATTACAGATTAAATAAGTTCGAAAACCTTTGGGTTTATCGGGCTTATTTTGAGTATTGCATTCGAAACAGACCACAAGTGCATATATTTAGACCACCTAGTGCATTAAAACAGACCACTCAGTGCATTGCAGTAGACCAGAGCTTACACAGAGTCCCTAAATTAGGGACTCTCCTAAATTTATATTTTATTAAGAGTTTCTTGCGCTTTGATAGTTAATGCCATGACGCTCACGCATAGAAACTTCTCCATCTATGAGTATCTGATAAGAATCATGTACAATACGGTCAAGTATTGCATCAGCAATTTGAACATTCTCTATTTTAGAGTGCCAGCCTTCAGGTGAGTATTGTGAACAAAATATTGTTGAAGTACTCTTTAATCTGGCCTCAATAATTTCAAATACATGAACAGCTTCTGCTTGAGATAATGGGGTAAGTAACCATTCATCAATAATTAATAGCTCAATCTTCTTATATTTTGAAACAAGCTTACGATAACTTCCATCTGCCGCATATTTAGCAGCTGTTAGCTCATCAATTAACTCTGGTAATCGAATGTATTTTACCGTGAAAAATTGACGACATGCTTGTACACCAAATGCATTTGAAATCCAAGTTTTACCGTTTCCTGAAGCACCCATCAAAATAATATTATGATGCTCACGTATGTAATTGCATGTTGCCAGTCCTAATATAAGCTGTTTATCTAAGTGACGATCTGGGTGATATTCAATCTCTTCAATAGAAGCAGTCGGCTCATTAAATGTAGCTTGTTTTATTAATCGCTTTAGTTTATTGGACTGACGGCGAGAATATTCATAATCAACAAGTAGGTTGAAACGTTGTTCAAATGACATCTCTAAATAATCTGAATTCTTTGCCTGATCTTGATAAAGTTCTGCCATACCACCTAAGCGCATTTCATTTAATTTACGTAAAGTTTCTTCATTTCTCATTTTTTATACCTCCAAAGTACCTAGCACCTCTGACAAAACCATAATCATTATTTGTTTTTATCTCGTTTAAAGTACCATTTTCTTTTGATTTTTGATGTTCCTTCATGCGTTTTAATATTGTTTTTAAAACAGATAATGTGGGTATATGCGAAATAGTCATTAATGTTTCACAACCTTGTTCAATAAGCTCTTGAGAGTAATATTTAGTTAGATTCCGAACGGATAACAAAATCGTTAGTGCTTTCTTCTCTACATGATTTTCTAAAATGTATTCCACAAACTTTTCTGTATTATGCCCTAATGTTTTCGCCCATTTTCTTATTTTATCTGGTGTGTGTTCAAGATACTGTCTATGATTATCTGGCATATGGTTAGGATTTGTTGAGTACTGACCAATTTCGCCAGAGAGTGTTTTATGAGATGCAATTCTCATCTCTTTGAAGTATACTTCTATTAGGTCCTTAGTAATTCGAACGTCAACTTGACTTTGGACATACTCATAAGGAACGGAATAATACATGCGGTTCACTTGGATGTGGTAGTTTAACTGAACCTTTGCAGTTTTCCATTCCGATAGCTGATAGCGTGGATGACGAAGAGGGATAAGCTTAGCTTTTTCTTCTTCGTTAAACACACTTCTTCTTGAACCTACTCTTTTTTGGAAAGGTTCATCATTTAATCGGTTCACTTGTTTTAGGATTTGGGTATTTAAGTCAGACAGGCTAAAACATTGATAATATCTCAATGAAGCTATAATTTGACGCGAAATATATCCAACGTTTCCTTCGACACTAGGCTTGTCTTTTGGTGCTCTTATGCGTGCTGGAACAATCGTAGTTTGATAATAATCGGCAAGCTCACGATAAGCTTCATTTAAGATGGGTTCTCCTTTAATTGGCTTTTTTACGCCAGTTTTAAGATTATCAGGAACTAAGACTTCTGGCACACCATCAAAATATTCAAATGCATGAATATGCGCAGTTAACCAACTACGTGATTTCATGTTTAAAAATCCTTCAACATAGAATAGTTGACTATACGGTAATACCGTTACAAACAGGTAGACTGGTAGTTCTTCACCAGTACTTCGATCTTGAATGGATAAAGTGTCTCCTGCCCAGTCAACTTCCATGATTTCTCCAGGTTTTCGCCTAATAGGCATAGTTAATTTATACTTTCGAGCATATTTCCCATAGTTATTACAGAATGTTCTATAAGCATAAGGAATTTTGTTAATATCTCTGGCACGTTGCGAATATTCATGATGAAGCAATTTTAATGTCATATTTTTCTTTTGTAGCTCACGATGCACCTCCTCCCAAGCCACAGGAAAATATCCCTTGGCTATGTCTTGTTTTTCAGGAAACAAAAACTCTACTAACCACTGATTGGTCATATCATCATTCAAGTCGGTTAAACCTAATTGTTTTGCCTTCTTAATGACATCTGATATTGTTTGTCGTGAATGACCAACACTAGAACTAATCGTTCTTTGAGATGTTCCCTTGAAGTGTAATTCAAGAATCTGACGATACTGAATCATAAAAAACCTCCTATATAATTTTGTCATGCTTTCAGCATGCCATTTAATTATACAGGAGGTTATGAGTATTTAAATATAAAATGGTCTATCAGTATGCATTTGATGGTCTATTTTAATGCATCAGGTGGCTCAAAAGTTAGCATCGATGGTCCATTTGAAATGCAATATTCAAAAATCTTGAAAAATGAAGCTATTAATATTCAAAGGCAGTTTATAATGGTCTCATAAATTAAGACACTTTTTCGAACAGTTTTTAATGAATCTGA
>ENA-UOOM01000362-UOOM01000362.1-fermentation-metagenome-genome-assembly--contig:-NODE-362-length-54050-cov-51.230058_pt1 | contig 54050 bp, 35 predicted proteins | sample MGYA00245781_ERZ724031 | MGnify/ENA primary metagenome ERZ724031 (study PRJEB28704, sample SAMN03018317) | fermentation metagenome | biome: anthropogenic terrestrial biome; feature: soil; material...
TGTAACTCAGCTGGCTTACGCCTTCGGTGGTTCGAATCCATCACTGCCCACAAAATTGTAAGTGTGAGCAAATGCTCAATATGCAAAAGCAATAATCATTTGCAAATGTGCATATTAAAAAATTTGCACATTAATACTGCGGAAGTAGCTCAGTTGATAGAGCATTAGCCTTCCAAGCTGAGGGTCGCGGGTTTGAGTCCCGTCTTCCGCTCTATAGCGTGTAAAAAACCTCCTGTCGGGAGGGATCCCGGCACTTGTTGGGAAGTGACGCTCTTATTGCCTATGTAGCTCAGAGGTAGAGCACTTCCTTGGTAAGGAAGAGGTCGCGGGTTCAACTCCCGCCATCGGCTCAATTACAAATGATCGGCATTTCGTCAAGATAAAGGAGTGTGCCTGTGTCTTGAGATTTACTGTTTACGACAATAGAGACGAAAATACAATTTTTATTTACACTAATTAATAGTACATTTTATGGCAAAAGAACATTTTAACCGGACGAAACCGCATGTAAACATCGGTACAATAGGTCACGTTGACCACGGTAAAACTACCTTAACGGCTGCAATCACAACCGTATTAGGTAAAAAAGGATTCTCGCAGGTTCGTTCGTTCGATTCAATCGACAACGCTCCAGAAGAGAAAGAGAGAGGTATAACCATTAATACTTCACACGTTGAATACGAAACTGAAAATCGTCACTATGCTCACGTTGACTGTCCCGGCCACGCCGACTATGTGAAGAACATGGTTACAGGTGCTGCCCAGATGGACGGTGCAATTATTGTAGTTGCAGCAACTGACGGTCCGATGCCCCAGACACGTGAGCACATCCTTTTGGCCCGTCAGGTAAACGTTCCCAGACTGGTTGTTTTTATGAACAAGGTTGACCTGGTTGACGACGAGGAGATGCTGGAATTGGTTGAAATGGAAATGCGAGAACTGCTCTCATTCTACAACTTCGACGGAGACAACACGCCCATTATCAGAGGTTCAGCACTTGGCGGTTTGAATGGCGAGCCCAAATGGGAAGAAAAGATCATGGAGTTAATGAACGCTGTTGACACTTGGATTCCACTGCCTCCGCGCGATGTGGACAAACCTTTCCTTATGCCGGTTGAAGACGTATTTTCTATCACCGGACGTGGAACCGTTGCTACAGGCCGTATAGAAACAGGTATTATTAAAACCGGCGAAGAGGTTCAGATTATCGGTCTTGGAGCAGAAGGCAGGAAATCTGTTGTTACAGGTGTGGAAATGTTCCGCAAGATTCTCGACGAAGGCCAGGCTGGTGACAACGTAGGGTTGCTACTCCGCGGCATCGAAAAAGATGAAATCAAGCGCGGTATGGTTCTCTCTCACCCGGGCAAGGTTAAACCTCACTCTAAATTCAAAGCTGAGGTATATATTCTGAAGAAAGAAGAAGGAGGACGTCATACTCCGTTCCACAACCATTACCGTCCTCAGTTCTATATACGCACACTCGACGTTACCGGAGAGATTCAGTTGCCCGAAGGCGTAGAAATGGTTATGCCGGGCGACAACGTAACCATCGAGGTAGATCTCATCTATCCTGTTGCATGTAACATTGGTCTTCGTTTCGCTATACGCGAAGGTGGCCGCACGGTTGGTGCAGGACAGATTACGGAGCTGATCGATTAATAACAACTGCTCTGCTGGCATCCGGCTTCCGGATTGTCAGAAGACAACAATAAAGCCCTGCCGGATAAATGTTTTCCGCAATGAAAAGCAAAGGCAGGGTTTATACGGGTCTAGCTCAGTCGGTAGAGCACTGGTCTCCAAAACCAGGTGTCGGGAGTTCGAGTCTCTCGACCCGTGCAAAACGATCCGAATTAAATGAAAAAAATAGTTGCATATCTTAAGGATTCTTATAATGAACTAGTTCACAAAGTATCCTGGCCATCCAGAGAAGAGCTTTCCGGTAGTACGGTAATTGTATTGATTGCTTCCCTTATAATTGCCCTGATTGTTTTCGGAATAGACTCTTTATTTGAGTGGATAGTTAAACTCCTGTACGGTATTTTATAATTCTGAAAAAAGAAACAATGACTGAAGAGAGAAAAAAATGGTACGTTTTGCGTGCTGTTAGTGGAAAAGAAAACAAAGTCAAAGAGTATCTTGAGTCAGAAATGAAAAAAACCGATTTAGGAAAGTACGTTTCTCAAGTTCTCATCCCCACAGAAAAGACTTATACAATACGCAACGGAAAGAAAGTGATGAAAGAACGCGCTTATCTTCCCGGATACGTGCTTATTGAGGCTGAGCTGACCGGTGATGTGGTTCACGAACTTAAGAATATCAATTACGTAGCCGGCTTTTTGCCAAACACAGCCGATCCCCAGCCTTTACGGGATTCGGAGGTTAAACGTATCCTCGGCACAATGGATGAGCTGGAGGAAGCTGGAAACGAAATGGATGCCAAGTACTATGTCGGTGAAAATGTGAAAGTGATTGGCGGTCCTTTCAGCAGTTTCTCCGGTGTGGTTGAAGAGGTGAATGACGAGAGAAAGAAACTCAAAGTGATGGTCAAAATTTTCGGACGGAAACAACTCCTGGAGTTGAGTTATATGCAAGTAGAGAAAGAATAGTCAGATATTTGGTTACGCAGATTCTGTAAATTCTTCAAAGTGTTTCGAAAACCGTAATTAATTAAATCAAAAAAATGGCTAAAGAAGTTGCCGGACAACTAAAATTACAAATCAAAGGAGGAGCTGCAAATCCATCTCCCCCTGTAGGACCTGCATTAGGTTCAAAAGGGATAAACATTATGGAGTTTTGCAAGCAATTCAATGCCAGAACTCAGGACAAGGGCGGTAAAGTTTTACCTGTGGTAATTACTTATTATACCGACAAGTCTTTTGATTTTATTGTTAAAACACCACCGGTTGCGATTCAGTTATTAGAAGCCAGCAAACAGAAAGGCGGTTCGGCAGAACCCAATCGCAAAAAGGTTGCGGAAGTAACCTGGGATCAGGTAAAAACTATCGCCGAAGAAAAAATGCCCGATCTGAACTGCTTCACACTGAAATCTGCAATGAAAATGGTAGCAGGAACGGCCCGGAGCATGGGTATCACAGTAAAAGGGAATTTCCCGGATATTATAAATAATTAAAACTTCAATTGAGACATGGGTAAACTGACAAAAAATAGAAAGTTGGCTTTAAGCAAGATTGAAGAGGGAAGGACCTATTCACTGAAAGAGGCATCGGCCTTGGTTAAGGAGATTACCACAACCAAATTCGATGCATCTATTGATATCGATGTACGCCTCGGCGTAGATCCGCGTAAAGCTAACCAGATGGTAAGAGGCGTTGTGTCTCTGCCACACGGGACAGGAAAACAAGTAAGAGTTCTTGTATTGTGTTCTCCAGAGGCTGAAGCCGCTGCTACAGAAGCTGGCGCAGACTATGTAGGACTCGACGAATATATCGATAAGATTAAAGGAGGTTGGACTGATGTGGATGTGATAATCACACAGCCGCAGATTATGGGTAAAATTGGTGCGCTCGGCCGTATATTAGGGCCTCGCGGATTAATGCCTAATCCAAAAAGCGGTACAGTTACTCCCGACGTTGCAAAAGCCGTAAAGGAGGTAAAACAGGGAAAAATCGACTTTAAAGTAGACAAAGCCGGTATTATTCACACCTCTATTGGGAAAGTATCTTTCACGCCCGAACAGATTCGAGACAACGCAAAAGAATTTATCCTAACGTTGATCAAATTAAAACCTGCCGCGGCAAAAGGTACCTATATTAGGAGTATTTATCTTTCCAGCACGATGAGCCCGGGTATAAAACTGGACACTAAATCGTTAGAAGAACAGAAATAAAAAGTTTTAATTGAATGAAAAAGGAAGATAAACAACAAATAATAGAACAGATAGCTGCAAATCTCCAAGAGTACGAAAACTTCTATCTTACCGATATTGCTACACTCAATGCAGTAAAGACAAGCAATTTAAGAAGGGAGTGTTCAAAACAGGAGATCAAGCTGCTGGTGGTTAAGAATACCTTGTTGCAAAAAGCATTAGAATCGCTCGAAAGAGACTATAAGGAGTTGTATCCCGTTTTAAAGGGCAACACTGCTATCATGTTCTCCAACGTAGCAAATGCTCCTGCAAAGCTTATTGACAAATACAAAGCCGACAAAGTGCCCGCTTTTAAAGGCGCGTACGTACAGGAGAGTTTCTTCATCGGCGATAAAGCGTTGAAAGACCTTATAAACATCAAGAGCAAGACAGAGCTTATAGGAGACGTTATTGCACTCTTGCAATCTCCTGCCAAAAATGTTATTTCTGCACTCCAATCCGGCGGTAATATACTTCACGGAGTATTGACAACGTTAACGGAAAAAGAACATTCTCATTAAACAAAAACAACAGAAAGCAACTGATAGAACCGGTAATCAAAAAATAAACATTATCAGATTTTATATTGATGAGGTGCTATGTAAAAAACAAAGTCACGTTTATTAGCACTAATCGGTTGAAAGAGAATGTTGAAGAATTCAAAATTAATTTCACACAACAAACAGAATTAGTAATCAATTTAAACAAATACAAAAATGGCAGACTTAAAAAAATTTGCTGAAGACCTGGTTAACTTGACAGTAAAAGAGGTTAACGAACTGGCTGAAATTTTAAAAACAGAGTACGGTATTGAACCCGCTGCTGCAGCCGTTGCTGTTGCTGCAGGACCTGCTGCCGGCGCCGAAACCGCCGTAGAAGAAAAAACATCTTTCGATGTTGTTCTCAAGAGTGCCGGTGCAGCTAAGCTGGCTGTAGTAAAAGCCGTGAAGGAACTTACCGGTCTCGGATTGAAAGATGCTAAGGATTTAGTGGACGGAGCTCCCAGCGAATTGAAAAAGGGTATAACAAAAGACGAAGCAGAAGCTTTGAAAAAACAACTTGAAGAGGCTGGAGCAGAAGTTGAACTTAAATAGCATTTACCTAATTTAGGTTAATACGGTTAGGAATCTTCTACCTGAAGATTCTTAACCTTTTGTGTCAATATATACAAGGTTCAAAAACTCACATCCATGTCTGTAAATAACGCCAATCAAAGAATAAATTTCGCGTCGATAAAAAATCCACTCGATTTCCCTGATTTTCTTGAAGTACAATTAAAATCGTTTCAGGATTTTATCCAACTTGACGCACCTCCAGAGAGTAGAAAAAATGAAGGATTGTATAAGGTTTTCACGGAGAATTTCCCAATCGCTGATACCCGGAACAATTTTGTACTTGAATTTTTAGATTACTACGTTGATCCACCCCGCTATACCATTAAAGAGTGTATAGACAGGGGGCTAACCTACAGCGTTCCGCTGAAGGCAAAACTTTATTTGTACTGCACGGATCCCGATCACGAAGACTTTACCCCTGTTATACAGGATGTTTACCTTGGGACAATCCCCTACATGACAGAAAAGGGAACATTCGTGATAAACGGTGCAGAACGTGTAATCGTTTCGCAGCTTCACCGCTCTCCGGGCGTATTTTTCGGCCAGAGCCTCCATGCTAATGGTACAGTTCTATACTCGGCCCGTGTCATTCCGTTTAAAGGGTCATGGATAGAGTTCGCTACAGACATTAACAGTGTGATGTACGCGTATATCGACCGCAAAAAGAAATTACCGGTCACCACACTTCTCCGCGCCATCGGTTTTGAGAGTGACAAAGATATCCTCGAAATCTTTGACCTGGCCGAAGAGGTTAAGGTAAACAAGACAAACCTTAAAAAAGTGTTGGGCCGGAAGCTTGCCGCCCGCGTACTGAAATCGTGGATGGAAGATTTTGTTGATGAAGATACCGGTGAGGTAACCTCCATCGAAAGAAACGAGGTTATCATTGAACGTGAGACCATTCTTGAGGCCGAACATATTGACGAGATAGTTGAATCGGGAGTTGCATATATTCTCCTGCACAAGGAAACGCCTAACACCTCCGATTATTCTATCATTTACAACACTTTACAGAAAGATCCCAGCAATACTGAGATCGATGCAATACGCCATATCTACCGCCAGCTGCGCAGCGCGGAACCTGCTGATGATGCCAGTGCACGCGAGGTGATCAATAACCTCTTCTTCTCGGAAAAGAGATACGATTTGGGCGATGTAGGGCGTTACAGAATTAATAAGAAACTGAATCTCGATATTGATGTAAACATCCGTGTGCTTACTAACGAAGACATCATAGAGATCATCAAATATCTTATAGAGCTAGTCAACTCCAAGGCAATAGTGGATGATATTGACCACCTCAGTAACAGACGCGTACGTACGGTAGGAGAACAATTATATACTCAGTTCGGAATAGGGTTGAACCGCATGGCACGTATTATCCGTGAAAGGATGAACGTTCGTGACAACGAGGTTTTCACACCCATAGACCTTATAAATGCAAAGACTATATCGTCGGTTATCAACACCTTCTTCGGGACCAACGCGCTGTCGCAGTTCATGGATCAGACCAACCCTCTGGCTGAGATAACACACAAGCGCCGCCTGTCGGCCCTTGGTCCTGGTGGACTTTCACGTGAGCGTGCAGGTTTCGAGGTGCGCGACGTGCACTACACTCATTACGGGCGACTTTGCCCAATTGAAACGCCGGAAGGGCCCAATATCGGTCTTATCTCGTCGCTCTGCGTATATGCAAAGATCAATGACTTAGGATTTATTGAAACACCTTATCGCAAGGTAGACGATGGAGTGGTAAATATTGTAAACGACGAAGTAATCTATCTGGCAGCGGAGGAAGAAGAAGACAGAATTATTGCACAGGGTAATGCACCACTCGATGACAAGGGCAACTTCGTAAACCCACGCGTGAAAGCAAGGCAGGATGCCGATTATCCTGTTGTAGCACCAGATGAAGTTGAGCTGATGGACGTATCGCCCATGCAGATTGCATCTATAGCGGCTTCACTCATCCCGTTCCTCGAGCATGATGATGCTAACCGCGCCCTGATGGGTTCCAATATGATGCGCCAGGCTGTTCCGCTAATAAGAGCTGAAGCACCTATTGTGGGCACAGGAATCGAGGACCAGCTTATTAAAGACTCCCGCTCACAGATTATGTCGGAAGGCAATGGTGAGATCATCTACGTGGATTCAACCACTATAAAAATAAAATACGAACGCACAGAAGAGGAGGAATTCACCAGCTTCGATGATGCAGTTAAAACATATAACATCCCTAAATTCCGTAAAACCAACCAAAATACCACCATCGACCTGCGTCCTGTATGCAAGGTGGGGCAAAAGGTAAAGCCCGGTGAAATCCTTACAGAAGGTTACGCTACACAAAATGGAGAACTGGCATTAGGCAGAAACCTTAAAGTTGCTTTCATGCCATGGAAGGGTTACAATTTCGAGGATGCTATCGTACTAAGTGAAAGAATGGTGATTGATGATGTATTTACATCTATTCATGTTGAGGAATTCTCTCTGGAAGTACGCGAGACCAAACGGGGGATGGAAGAGCTCACCTCCGACATACCTAACGTAAGTGAAGAAGCTACGAAAGATCTCGATGAGAAAGGTATCGTGCGCGTTGGTGCGCGAATTAAGCCTGGAGATATACTGATAGGGAAAATAACCCCTAAAGGGGAATCGGACCCGTCGCCGGAGGAAAAACTGCTTCGTGCTATCTTCGGCGACAAGGCAGGCGACGTGAAAGATGCCTCGCTGAAAGCTTCTCCTTCGCTCAATGGGGTGGTTATACATACCAATCTCTTCGCAAAAGCTTCTAAAAAGGGAAAAACAAAACTCTCCAATAAGGCCCTTCTTCCAAAGCTTGAAGAGGAGTACGAAAACAGAATGGAAGAGCTAAGAAAGGTTCTTATCGACAAGCTGCTGAAGCTTACCGAAGGCAAAACTTCCGCCGGGGTTAAGGATTACACCAATATGGATGTCGTTCCAAAAGGTGCAAAATTCACGGTAAAAGTGCTTTCAGACATCGATTTCCAGTCTGTTCAGTTAAACAAATGGACAACCGACACACATAAGAATGAACTCATACGTACAACAGTTATCAACTATCTGCGCCGCTACAAGGAGCTTGATGCCGAATTGAAACGTAAACGTTTCGATTTAACCATCGGAGATGAACTCCCCTCGGGTATAATGCAGATTGCAAAGGTGTATGTAGCAAAAAAGAGAAAGATACAGGTAGGCGACAAAATGGCAGGACGCCACGGAAACAAAGGTATTGTGTCTAGAATTGTACGTCAGGAAGATATGCCTTTCCTTGCAGACGGGACACCCGTGGATATTGTACTTAACCCGCTGGGTGTACCTTCTCGTATGAACCTCGGGCAAATATTCGAGACTGTTCTGGGATGGGCCGGGAAAGAACTTGGCGTAAAATTTTCCACTCCCATATTCGATGGAGCATCGCTGGACGACCTGAGCGTATGGACCGACAAGGCTAAAGTGCCGGCATACGGTAAAACTTACCTCTTTGATGGAGGTACCGGAGAGCGTTTCGACCAGCCCGCAACTGTGGGAATAATATATATGCTCAAACTGGGGCACATGGTGGAAGATAAGATGCACGCGCGCTCAATTGGGCCTTACTCGTTAATCACACAACAACCGTTGGGTGGTAAAGCGCAGTTTGGAGGCCAGCGTTTTGGGGAGATGGAGGTCTGGGCACTCGAGGCATTTGGTGCTGCGCACATACTTCAGGAAATTCTCACTGTTAAATCAGACGATGTGGTAGGCCGTTCAAAAGCATATGAAGCAATTGTAAAGGGCGAGGCAATGCCTCAGACAGGTATCCCCGAATCACTGAACGTACTGCTTCACGAGCTGAAAGGGCTGGGGCTCAACCTCAGTCTCGATTAACGACTGTACTCAAGGTTATTATACTATTCAACATCTTAACTCTTTTTATATACAATATATATGGCATTTAGAAAAGAGAACAAAATAAAGAGTAACTTTTCAAAAATTACTATAGGGTTGGCATCGCCGGAACGAATTCTGGAGAACTCTTTCGGCGAAGTTCTAAAACCTGAAACTATCAACTACCGTACCTATAAACCGGAACGGGATGGCTTGTTCTGCGAACGCATCTTCGGGCCGGTAAAAGATTACGAATGTCATTGTGGCAAATATAAACGTATTCGTTACAAAGGCATCGTGTGCGACCGCTGCGGTGTGGAAGTGACAGAGAAAAAAGTGCGTCGCGAACGTACAGGACACATTCATCTGGTAGTACCCGTGGCACACATCTGGTACTTCAGGTCGCTACCCAACAAAATAGGTTATCTGTTGGGCATCCCTACCAAAAAACTGGATTCCATCATCTATTACGAAAGATATGTGGTGATACAGCCAGGTGTGCTTGAAGAAAAGGTGGCAGAAAAAGATCTGCTCACCGAAGACGAGTATCTTGACCTGCTGGAGACGCTCCCGAAAGAGAACCAGCAACTGGAAGATACCGATCCCAATAAATTTATAGCTAAAATGGGTGCCGAGGCTGTGCTCGACCTGCTCGAAAGACTGAACCTCGACAAGCTGGCTAATCAGCTGCGCCACCGTGCTAGCACCGACACATCACAGCAGCGTAAAAACGAAGCGTTGAAACAGCTGCAGGTGGTGGAGGCATTCCGCGGATCGAAAAATATCAATAAGCCGGAATGGATGATAATGAAGGTGGTTCCCGTGATTCCGCCTGATCTGAGGCCACTGGTTCCGCTCGACGGAGGACGCTTTGCCACGTCCGACCTCAACGATCTCTATCGTCGCGTGATTATTCGCAACAACCGTTTGAAACGACTGATTGATATCAAGGCACCGGATGTGATTCTGCGTAACGAAAAGCGCATGTTGCAGGAAGCTGTAGACTCACTGTTCGACAACTCACGCAAGTCGAGCGCCATCAAAACAGAATCTAACCGCCCGTTAAAATCACTTTCTGACAGCCTTAAAGGCAAGCAGGGCCGTTTCCGTCAGAATCTGCTCGGCAAGCGCGTCGACTATTCTGCCCGTTCGGTTATTGTTGTAGGTCCCGAACTTAAGATGCACGAATGCGGGCTACCCAAAGATATGGCAGCCGAACTATATAAACCGTTCATCATCCGTAAGCTCATTGAGAGAGGTATAGTGAAAACGGTTAAGTCTGCGAAGAAAATCGTAGACAGAAAAGAACCGGTTGTATATGATATTCTGGAATATGTGATGAGAGGCCACCCAGTTCTGCTGAACCGTGCCCCTACCCTTCACCGCCTGGGTATCCAGGCATTTCAGCCCAAGCTGATAGAGGGTAAGGCCATTCAGCTGCACCCGCTGGCATGTACGGCGTTCAATGCCGACTTCGACGGTGACCAGATGGCTGTACACCTTCCACTTGGCAACGAAGCCATACTGGAGGCACAGCTGCTGATGCTTGCTTCCCACAACATTCTTAACCCGGCCAACGGTGCACCAATCACAGTGCCTTCACAGGATATGGTGCTTGGATTATACTATATCACAAAAATACGTCCGGGAGCTAAAGGCGAAGGGATGACATTCTACGGCGAAGAGGAAGCCATAATAGCTTACAACGAGGGAGCAGTAGATATTCACGCGCTGGTGAAAGTGATAGTAGATGACATAGACGAGGAAGGTAACCCTGTCCGTAAGATGCATGAAACAACTGTAGGACGTGTAATCACTAACGAAGCTATCCCGAAAGAGGTGGGATATGTAAACGAGCTGCTCTCAAAAAAATCACTCCGCGACATCATTGGCAAGGTGATAAAAACTTGTGGAGTTGCGCGTACAGCCCAATATCTTGACGATATAAAAGATCTTGGCTATTACATGGCATTCAAGGGGGGACTCTCATTCAACCTTGAAGACGTGATCATACCCAAAGAGAAAGAGACTCTTATTCAGGAAGGATATAGCGAAGTGGAACAGATCATGGACAACTACAATATGGGTTTCATCACCTATAACGAACGTTACAACCAGATCATCGACACATGGACACATATAAATTCCAAGCTTTCGAACATACTGATGAAGCAACTTTCGGAAGACGACCAGGGATTCAACTCTGTATATATGATGCTTGATTCGGGTGCCCGCGGTTCGCGCGAACAGATTCGCCAGCTGTCGGGTATGCGCGGATTGATGGCAAAACCGCAAAAGAGCGGTGCTGAAGGTGCTCAAATCATCGAGAACCCCATCTTGGCTAACTTCAAGGAGGGCCTGTCGGTGCTGGAGTACTTTATCTCTACCCACGGAGCGCGTAAAGGTCTCGCCGATACGGCTCTCAAGACAGCCGACGCCGGATATCTGACCCGCCGTCTTGTTGACGTATCACAAGATGTGATCATCAACGAAGAAGACTGCGGCACATTGCGCGGGCTGGTAGCTACTGCTATCAAAAACAATGAAGAAGTTATCGCTTCACTATACGAACGCATACTTGGACGTGTTTCCGTTCACGACGTTCAACATCCAACTACCGGAGAAATCATTGTAAACGCAGGGGAAGAGATCACTGAAGATGTTGCCAAAAAGATAGAAGACTCACCAATAGAACGTGTAGAGATTCGCTCAGTACTAACCTGCGAATCGCATCATGGTGTGTGCGCGAAATGCTACGGCAGAAACCTTGCCACGGGACGTATGGTTCAAAAGGGCGAAGCGGTGGGAGTTATTGCGGCCCAATCGATTGGCGAGCCGGGTACTCAGCTTACACTGCGTACTTTCCACGTGGGAGGTATTGCATCTAACATTGCAACTGAAAACAACATTACAACCAAATACGATGGCTATATTGAGTTCGATGAACTACGCTACGTGGAAACCACAGATGCCGAGGGTAAGCCATACAAGGTAGTGGTAAGCCGGTTAGTGGAAATGCGTATCGTTGACCCCAACACAAAGATCGTACTGTTAGCTCACAACGTTCCCTATGGTTCGAAGCTCTATTTCAACCAGGGCGACAAAGTACAGAAGGGCGATCTGATATGCGAATGGGACCCGTTCAATGCTGTAATTGTTTCTGAAGCTACCGGTAAGATACGTTTCGAGAACTTCACCGAAAACATGACTTACAAGGTAGAGTCTGATGAGCAGACAGGGCTGAAGGAGAAGGTGATTATCGAATCACGTGACAAGACCAAAGCCCCCTCGGCACACATTGTAAATGAGAACGACGATATCCTGCGTACATATACGCTTCCACTGAGCTCCCACATAGTGAAGAACGAAAATGACGATATCAAAGCTGGTGATGTGCTGGTGAAGATACCGCGCGCTGTGGGTAAAGCCGGCGATATTACGGGAGGACTGCCGCGAGTAACCGAACTGTTTGAAGCACGTAACCCGTCGAATCCGGCAGTGGTTTCCGAGATAGATGGAGAAATATCATTCGGTAAGATTAAGCGTGGAAATCAGGAGATATCGGTCACGTCAAAGACTGGGGAGATGAAAAAGTATATGGTTTCCCTTTCCAAGCAGATACTGGTTCAGGAAAATGACTATATACGTGCCGGGATGCCTCTTTCCGATGGAGCCATTACACCTGCCGACATTTTGGCAATCATGGGACCGACAGCCGTTCAGGAATACATTGTGAATGAGGTTCAGGATGTTTATCGACTGCAGGGTGTGAAGATCAACGACAAGCATTTTGAGGTTATCGTCCGTCAGATGATGCGCAAGGTAGAAGTGGTTGATCCGGGTGACACACGCTTCCTTGAACAACAGCTTGTTGACAAGCTTGATATGATGGAAGAGAACGACCGCATCTGGGGTAAGAAGGTGATTATTGATGCCGGAGATTCACAGGTGTTTGAACCGGGACAGATTGTTACCGTTCGTAAACTGCGCGACGAAAACAGCTCTCTCAAACGCCGCGACCTGAAGCCGGTGGAAGCACGCGATGCCGTTCCTGCAACTGCCAACCAGGTTTTGCAGGGTATCACGCGCGCTGCTCTTCAGACAACCAGCTTTATGTCAGCCGCCTCTTTCCAGGAGACGACCAAGGTGTTAAACGATGCAGCCATCAATGGCAAGACCGACACGCTGGAAGGATTGAAAGAGAACGTAATATGCGGTCACCTGATTCCTGCCGGAACCGGCCAGCGCGAATTCGAAAAGTTGGTGGTAGGCTCACGCGAAGATTTCGAAAAGCTTAGTGCCAACAAGCGAAGCAACCTGTTCCAGGAAGCCGCTGTAAAAGAATAATAGCTTAGAGATAACTTTTTTTAAACCCGTGCCGGCAATCCGACACGGGTTTTTTTATGGGTTCAAATTCACAAAGGCTTCATGGTTTATTATGATAATAGACTGAATAAGATGTTACTGGAGCATAAACTTACTGCCCGGTCGACTTTTTCAGGTAGTCGTAAATGGCTTGCTGAGCACGTACGGGGTGCGCGTCAAGCGTATTACTATCACGTTTAAACACGTTCTGCAGGTTCTCGTCAACCCACACCGCACTCTGGTTATCGGCAAGCTGTATCTTCAGTATATCGATAATCTGTCTCTTTATATTCTCTGTGTAGATAGGGAATGCCACCTCTATACGGCGATACAGGTTTCGCTGCATCCAATCGGCTGAAGTCAGAAAGATATTATCATCCCCTTCGTTAAAGAAATACCATACCCTGGCATGTTCAAGGTAAGCATCAACAATACGGGTAACAGTGATATTTTTGCTGAAAGGCTGATTTGGCACCAGACAGCAGATACCTCTGATAATCAAGTCGATCTTTACCCCTGCTTCGCTGGCACGATAAAGTTCGCTTATCATCACTTTATCCTCCAGGCTGTTCATCTTTAAGATAATATAACCTTTACCTCCATTTCTCACATGCTCAATCTCCCGCTCTATCATCCTGTGTATCTCAGGAAGCATATTAAACTGCGTTACCAGCAGATGTTTGAAACTGTGATTATGTGGTTTCCCCTCCAGTACCCTGAAGACCTCGTCAATATCTTTAATGAATTCTTTATTAGAAGTAAGCAATCCCTTGTCGGAGTATATGCGTGCGGTTTTTTCGTTGAAGTTACCTGTACCCAGATAAGCGTAACCCTTGAGCGGTTCCTTGGGGTCGTTACTTCGCTTACGCACATAAGCCAGCTTGGCATGAACCTTCAGGCCCGGCAGACTGTAAATAATTTTCACTCCCGCCTGTTGCATCAACTCAGAGGAGAGATAGTTGCTTACCTCATCGAAACGGGCTTTAAGCTCAACAAAGACCGTCACTTTCTTCCCGTTCTTGGCCGCACTGATAAGACTATTTATAACAGCAGAATTTTCGGCCACCCGGTACTGTGTAACCTTAATTTCCAACACTTTGGGATCAAAAGCTGCCTGCATAAGGAAACGCAGTAGATAGTCGAACGACTGATATGGAAAATGAAGCAGTACATCCTGCTTTCGTAAAACTCTAAGGATAGAATCGTTTGTCTCCAACTCAGGCACACGAAGCGGTTGGGGCAGACTCTGCTTGAGGGAATTTCCAACCGGGTTAGGCAGTTCCATCAGGTCAGACAAGTTAAGGTAACGCCCCGAGGGGAGTAGCTCCTCTTCCTCAATTTCATACGCTTCGCGAAGGTATTGCAGGAAATAACCGGGCATATCCCTGTCGTACTGAAACCGGGTAACTGCCCCTATCTTACGTTTGCGCACCTTCCGGAGAATCTTTACTGCAATATCGTTCTGATCCTCGTCCTCGAGTGAGAAATCTGCATCGCGTGAAATCTTTATACTATAACAATCCCTAATATCATATCCCGGAAATACACTCTGCATGTTAGCCCTTATCACGTCATCAATAAACATAATGTAATAATTACCCCCGAAGGACGGCAGCTCAATGAATCGGGGTATATCTTTATATGGAATTTTCATAATGGCATAAGTATAGCTCAACTGATTAGTATTCCTCTTTTTTTTCTTCCTTGTAAGACTAATAACCTGGTAGATACGGCCATCCTGTATAAAAGAGTGAATATCATCCTTTTGGATAATCATCGGTTGCAGATAGGGGAATACCTCCTCATTGAAATAATTCTTCACATAATCGCGGTGAAAATGCTCAACCTTGTCGGTCTGATACAACACAATACCATTCCTTTTCAATTCAGGAAGGATCATATTATTAAAAATATTGTTATACTCCTTCTCCTGCGCAGTAACCTCACTGTTAATCTCCACAATGGTCTTCAATGCCTCTTCAACAGATTCATCGCGGTTGATGCTCCCCAACAGCGAACTGTGATAACCCGAAACACGAATCTTATAAAACTCCTCCAGGTTAGAAGAGTAGATTGAGAGAAACTTGATGCGTTCATAAACGGGCAAACGCTCGTCCCTTGCCTCCAAGAGTACTCTATAATTGAACGATAACCAGCTGATATCGCGCTTAAAGTAAGAATATTTATTATTTCCCATTGTAACCGGCTTGCTTTAATACATTTAATCTTCAAAAATACAAAGTTTGTTTGAATAAACTATTTTTTTGAGTCCTGGGTTACGGATGATTGTGAGAATTGTTTTGCCAAAAAAGCTTTATCTTTGCTGCAAACGTAAAAAAAATGAAAAAAATCGGGTTGCTTTCCGACACTCATGGGTATTGGGATGAGAAATTTGAAACCTACTTTGCACCTTGTGATGAAATCTGGCATGCGGGCGACATCGGTTCCACAGCTCTTGCTGACCGCTTTGAGGCATTGAAGCCTTTTCGGGCGGTGTACGGAAATATCGACGATTACAAAACCCGTGTCGTCTATCCGCAGACCCTGCGGTTTACCGTAGAAAAGGTAGAAGTGCTGATGACCCACATCGGCGGCTACCCGGGTCGTTATGACCCGGCTATTCGTGCACAGCTCCTTGCTCATCCACCAAAATTGTTTATCTCCGGTCATTCGCACATTCTGAAGGTGATGTACGATAAAAAGCTGGACTGCCTGCACATGAATCCCGGTGCTGCGGGAAAGTATGGCTTTCACCGTGTACGTACGCTGCTCCGTTTTGTGCTGTACGCCGGCGACATCAGAGACCTTGAAGTAATAGAGATCGGAAGGCAGTAGTAGAACATGGCTAAAAGAGGTCTGAGAACAGAGATAACACTATTCCCCCCACACCCAGTAACATTAATATTAAGCCTACCGTAAGATTTAGCATAACCAATCCTCTCCGGTTAAAATGCCTGCTTAACATAGAGACAAAAGCTGTAAGAAAAAACCACCATAAAATTGAAGCAGCAATAAACGAAACCAGTCCTGCAATGAGAGAAACCCACCCGTCTGACAGAGGGTTAAACGAAAAACTTGCATTAAGCCCTATCAGCACAAGTATAATTGCCGGGTTTGAAAACGTAAGAAAAAAAGAGGAGATAAAATCTTTCACATAACGCGTCTCCCGCGGAATCATATCAGTAATATGCCCTTTAAGTGGGTTGGAACGAAAAACAAACAAGCCGAAAATAATGAGAATAATGCTTCCTGCAATTTGAATCCATCGCTCATTATCAGTCAGAAAATCTGAAACAAAACTTAACCCCACCACTGTGATCAAGGCGTATATGAGGTCCGACAAAACAGCCCCCATCCCTGACACTAATCCATGCTGACTTCCTCTGTTAAGCGTTCGTTGAATTACCAGCATATTTATTGGTCCCATCGGTGAAGAAGTCAGGATGCCGATAATAAAACCTTTAGCAATCGTTTCTAACATAAATTGAAGTTTGCCTGAACAGCCTGTAGATTGATGCCTGCAAAGATACACTCATTATCATAACTGACAAAATGAGATTTTTAAGTGTTGACTTAACGAAAAAGTTCAAGCAAGTTTAGACTTTTTCTCGCCATGGCATAATACAAGTAAACTTGTCTTCTGCTCACTTGACTTAACGAAAAAGTTCACTAACTTTGTCTCTCCATTCTGATTGACGGAAGGATGGCCTTTCTCAATCTTCTTAATCTCATTCAAGTTCAGTAAATAATAAAAAGCAGAGATATGATTTCATTTTTCAGAACCCCCTCACAGAGCGTTATAGCCGTTCAGACAAAATCGGCATTCTCACCTGAAACAGAACTGAAGCTGGCATGGCTGTTCGGAGAAGCAGAGATGCTTGCCACTGAGATAGTAGACCGGCCGTTTGTCGGCCCCCGCCGCGAAATGATTACCCCCTGGAGTACCTGTGCGGTAGAGATCACACAAAATATGGGGATCGTGGATATCTCACGTATTGAAGAATATATTCCCCGGACGGAAGACAATGAAAATGATTTCGATCCGATGCTGCAACGCAAGTATGCAAGGCTGGATCAAACTATATTCAGCATCGACAGAAAGCCTGAAGAGATAGTATATATTGATGATATTGATACATATAACAATACAGAAGGGCTTGCGCTGAGCAGTGACGAGATCGATTATCTCAACTCCGTCAGCAAAAAGATGGGTCGCAAACTCACCGACAGTGAAGTATTCGGCTTTTCGCAGGTGAATTCGGAACATTGCCGGCACAAGATATTCAATGGCAAATTCATCATCGATGACGAGGAGAAGGAGATGTCGCTATTTCAGCTAATTAAAAAAACTTCGTCTGTTAACCCGAACAGCCTGATCTCTGCTTACAAAGATAACGTGGCTTTTGTCCAGGGGCCTTTAATAGAACAATTTGCACCTACAAGCGGTGATAAACCCGATTTCTTCCAAACAAAAGATGTTGAGAGCGTGCTTTCACTCAAAGCCGAAACACATAACTTTCCTACAACTGTGGAGCCATTCAACGGAGCATCCACAGGTACGGGTGGAGAAATACGAGACCGCCTTGCAGGCGGAAAAGGATCTCTTCCCGTAGCTGGAACGGCCGTTTACATGACCTCCTATCCGCGACTAGAAGAAGATCGCACATGGGAGCAAACACTGCCTCCGCGAAAATGGCTTTATCAGACGCCCGAACAGATACTAATAAAAGCCTCCAACGGAGCATCCGATTTCGGCAACAAGTTCGGGCAGCCTCTTATCTGCGGATCGGTACTGACTATGGAACACTTCGAAAACAACAAGAAATTTGGCTATGACAAAGTGATCATGCTTGCCGGAGGTATAGGTTATGCCAACAAACGCGATGCAAAGAAAGGAGAACCGCAAAGCGGAGAGAAAGTGGTAGTACTGGGCGGAGACAACTACCGTATCGGCATGGGCGGTGGCGCTGTTTCGTCTGTAAACACGGGCGAATATTCATCAGGGATTGAATTAAATGCCGTGCAGCGCGCCAATCCCGAAATGCAGAAGCGTGTGTCGAATGTTATCCGTGCTCTGGCAGAGTCAGATGACAATCCAATAGTCTCAATTCACGATCACGGTGCTGGCGGACATCTTAACTGCCTGTCAGAGCTCGTGGAAAAAACCGGCGGGGTAATTGATATTGACAAACTGCCTGTAGGCGATGAAACACTTTCAGCTAAAGAGATAATAGGAAACGAAAGCCAGGAGCGTATGGGCTTGTTGGTTAAACAGCAGGATATTGAACGAATAGAGCGGATAGCTTCACGTGAACGTTCACCAATGTATGTTGTGGGAGAAACCACCGGCGATATGATGTTTACCTTCCGTCAGCCCGATGGCACCTGCCCTATCAGCATGGAGCTGGGAGATTTCTTCGGCAAGCCGCCGGCGACAGTCATGGAAGATAAAACCATTGAAGAGAGATACAGCGCTCCGGAGTATACCCAGGAGATGTTGGAGACATATATAGAGAATGTTCTAAGGATGGAAGCTGTTGCCTGTAAGGATTGGCTCACCAACAAGGTTGACAGAAGCGTCACCGGAAGAATTGCCCGTCAGCAGTGCCAGGGCGAGATACAACTGCCCTTGAGCGACTGTGGCGCCATTGCCCTCGATTACAGGGGGTGTTCCGGCATGGCTACATCTCTTGGGCATGCCCCGATGACAGCCATGATAGATCCGGCTGCAGGCTCTGTAATGGCCGTTGCCGAATCACTGACAAACATTGTTTTTGCACCACTTGCAAACGGTTTGCAGAGTGTCTCGCTAAGCGCCAACTGGATGTGGCCCTGCCGCAATCCGGGTGAGGACGCGCGACTCTACAAAGCGGTAGAGGCATGTTCCGATTTTGCCTGTGACCTGGGTATCAATATCCCCACCGGCAAAGATTCACTCTCAATGACTCAAAAGTATGGCGATGACAAGGTATTTTCTCCCGGGACAGTTATCATCTCTGCTGCTGCCGAGGTTATTAACATAAGAAAAATTGTATCTCCAGTATTGGCATATATAAGAGGAACCTACCTCTATTACATTGATTTTTCGTTTGATACGTTTAAGCTGGGAGGATCGGCTTTTGCACAGTCGCTGGGAAAGATTGGAGATGAGGCTCCAACGGTGAACGATCCGGAATATTTTAAGAACGCTTTCGCTGCCGTCCAGGAGCTGGTTAACCGTGGATTAATCCTTGCCGGCCATGATATTTCTGCGGGTGGTATTATCACCGCCATGCTCGAAATGTGCTTTGCAAATCCCAGGGGCGGGCTCGAATCACGGCTCGATAAAATCCGCCATGCCGACCTTGTTAAAATACTGTTCTCCGAAAATCCCGGTGTCCTTATTCAGGTTAAACATCACCGCCTAGTGGAGAAAATCCTGGGTGACTACGGTGTAGGCTTTGCAATAGTAGCAAGGCCTGTTGAAGAGCGCAGCCTGATTATTGAAAAAGATGGATTCCGGCAGGAGTTCAACATTGACAGATTGCGTGATATATGGTACAGAACATCATATTTGCTTGACATTAAGCAGAGTGGAGAAACATGTGCCGGACAACGTTATAAGAACTACGGGAGTCAGCCTCTTCAGTTCAATTTCAAACCATCTTTTACTGGAAAACTTGAGGATTTGGGTTTAAATCCAGATAGAAAGATAAAAACGGGACTCACAGCTGCCATCATCCGTGAAAAAGGCACCAACGGAGAACGTGAGATGGCATATGCGCTTTGGCTTGCCGGATTTGATGTGAGAGATGTGCATATGACCGACCTCACATCGGGACGAGAGACACTTGAAGATGTGCGGTTTGCTGTATTTTGTGGCGGATTCTCCAATTCCGATGTTCTGGGTTCCGCCAAAGGGTGGGCCGGTGGTTTCCGGTACAATGAAAAGGCAAAAACCTCGCTCAGTAATTTTTTCGCCAGGGAAGATACACTCAGTCTCGGCATCTGCAATGGCTGCCAGCTGCTTATGGAGCTAGGGCTTATTTATCCTGAGATGGGCGACTCTCATCCCAAAATGGCACACAACCTGTCGCACAAGTTCGAATCGGCTTTTGTAAGCGTTGAGATTCCGAAGAACAGGTCGGTAATGTTCAAATCGCTCGAGGGCACAAAGCTTGGCATATGGGTGGCACACGGCGAAGGACGCTTTAATTTGCCTGAACCTGAATCAGCATACAATATTGCAGCCAAATATGTGTATGATGAATATCCAGGCAATCCCAACGGCTCCGATTACTCAGTTGCTGCCATCTGTTCTCTCGATGGCCGCCATCTGGCAATGATGCCCCATCTCGAACGGACTGTCTTCCCCTGGCAGAACGCCTGGTACCCACACGAATACCGGAAACATGAGGTCACCCCATGGATGGAAGCATTTGCAAATGCACGGGAGTGGTTAAAATTAAGTGAAAAGTAAACAAAGGAATTGTGAAAATGACTCAGCCTGCTTTTGAACATATAATGAAAGTGCGTGATTACGAATGCGATACGCAAGGCCACGTAAACAACGCCAATTACCAGCACTATTTTGAGGTTACGCGCCATGAGTTTCTGGAAATGGTGGGATTGAATTTCCATCAGCTCCATACTCAGGGTATCGATGCAGTAGTCTCCCGGGTTGAGATCCGCTACAAAGTACCCCTTAGGGGGATGGATGAGTTTAAATGTACCGTTACGCAGCTTGAAAGAGCAGGCGTGAAATATATTTTCCACCAAGAAATCATTCGATTAAAGGATAATGCGTTGTGCGCCAAAGCAAAGATAGAGGTGGTGAATCTAGTTAACGGCATTCTAAAAAAGCCCGAAGTGTTTGACGAAGCGTTTGCAGAATATATTCAGGTTTAATAAGCAAATGGCAACAGACAAATCTTTATACCGGATAGCACTCACTCAGATAAAAGGCGTGGGAGTGATGCATGCGCGTAACCTGCTGAAAGTAATAGGTGATGAAGAGGCTATTTTCAGAGAGAGCGTAAGCAGGTTAGAAGCCATTCCCCGCATCTCGAGACAACTTATCAGGGAGATACGTGATCCTGAAGTGCTGAGAAGGTCTGAAAAAGAGCTGGAGTTCATCACTAAAAACAACCTTCAGCTACTTTTTTTCACCGATCCAGGTTACCCCAGGCGGCTAACACAATGTATTGATGCTCCATTGTTGCTCTATGCCAAAGGGAATACCGATTTCAACCACGAAAAAACAATCAGTATTGTAGGTACACGCAACGCTACAGGGTATGGGCTCGATTATTGCAAGAAGTTCATCCGCGAGATCTCTTCAAAAATCCCTGATATTCAGATCATCAGCGGACTGGCATACGGAATAGACATCTGCGCTCATCGCGCTGCACTGCAACATGGCTTATCAACCATAGCCGTACTGGCCCACGGGCTTGACAGAATATATCCTCAATTGCACCGCAATACCGCTGTAAAGATGCTTCAAGACGGAGCCTTGCTAACTGAGTTTCCAAGTGAAACAAATCCTGACAAGCATAATTTCGTGAGACGGAACCGTATTGTCGCGGGCATGGCAGATGCAGTGGTAGTAATAGAATCGGGAGTAAAAGGCGGTTCACTAATCACTGCCGATATCGCGAATTCATATTTCAGGGAGGTATTTGCCCTGCCCGGTCGTGTTCATGATAAGATGTCAACCGGATGTAATCGGCTGATATCCGACAATAAAGCGGTATTACTGCAGAGTACCGATGATTTTATTGCCCACATGGGATGGGAAACAAAAGAAAAAGAGACTCTCCCTGTACAACAAGAGCTGTTCCCGGATCTGTCGGAAGAGGGAAAACAGATTTTCAGTGCTCTGGAAAGATCCGGCTCAATGCATGTGAACAAGCTCGCCATTGAACTCAACACACCCGTTCCGGAGCTATTCATGACTCTCCTGGAGCTGGAAGTGAAAAACCTAGTAGAATCACTGCCGGGAGGAATGTATAAACTGACGTAAAAATAGACAATTATTCATTTTCCGGCTACCGATTATTTTCTTATCTTTGACGAGTAACCCACTTAAAAAACTATTCAATGGCTTTATATATTGGCGACAAAATACCCGAAATCCTGGGAACTGACCAGAACGGAAAGACAGTGAAAATGAGCAATTTTGCAGGGAAAAAGCTTGCCCTTTACTTCTACCCAAGAGACAACACACCGGGATGCACGGCTCAGGCATGTAGTTTGCGCGATGGCTACACTGAACTTCTCAGGGCCGGTTACGAGATAGCAGGCGTAAGCATAGACAGTGAAACATCGCATCAAAAATTTATTGATAAGTTTTCACTCCCCTTTCCTCTTATTGCCGATACCGATAAAAAACTGGTAGAACTGTTCGGCGTTTGGCAGGAGAAATCCATGGCGGGCAAAAAATACATGGGTACCGTTCGTACCACCTTCCTTATCGATGAAAACGGCATTATACGGCACATCATTGAGGGTAGAAAAGTGGATACAAAGAATCATGCAAAACAGATATTAGAGATGGGATAACGCCATTGGCAAAGGTGCGTCACACACACTTTAATTGCATTGTCCCCCGATTTAGATGTTTGTTTCTTTGAAAGAATCGTCTGAAAGATCAACTGAATTATCAATCAAACAAAAAATAATATGGCAGAAGAAATAAAGGACAACAAAAACAATGAAAAACTGAAAGCGTTGCGTGCCGCAATGGACAAGATTGAAAAAACATACGGCAAAGGCTCCATAATGATTATGGGTGATGAGAAGGTGGAAGAAATGCCGGTGATCTCTACCGGATCAATAGGATTAAACGTGGCTTTGGGCGTGGGCGGATATCCACGGGGCCGTGTAATTGAAATTTACGGGCCGGAATCGTCCGGTAAGACCACACTTGCTATCCATGCTATTGCAGAAGCTCAGAAAGTAGGTGGCGTGGCTGCTTTTATTGATGCAGAGCATGCATTCGACCGTTTCTATGCTGAAAAATTGGGTGTTAAGACAGACGACCTGCTTATTTCACAACCCAGCAGCGGCGAGGAAGCACTGGAGATCGCTGAACAGCTTATCCGCTCTTCCGCTGTGGATATTATCGTGATAGACTCTGTTGCCGCACTCACTCCTAAAAAAGAGATCGAAGGAGAAATGGGGGACTCCAACGTGGGGCTTCAGGCACGTCTGATGTCACAGGCGCTCAGGAAGCTTACTGCCGCAATAAGCAAAACAAACACCACCTGCATTTTTATTAATCAGCTTCGTGAGAAAATTGGGGTCATGTTCGGTAATCCTGAAACAACTACCGGCGGCAATGCTTTGAAGTTTTACGCATCGGTGCGCCTCGATATCCGAGGCAACGGTTCTCCCATAAAGGATGGAGAAGAACAGATAGGAAGGCCGACGCGCGTAAGGGTAGTAAAAAACAAAGTTGCACCTCCATTCAAAAAGGCAGAATTCGATATCATGTTCGGTGAAGGTATTTCTCGTACCGGTGAGATTATTGACTTAGGAGCAGATCTGAACATCATCAAAAAGAGCGGTTCGTGGTACAGCTACAACGATACCAAGTTAGGACAGGGACGCGATGCAGCTAAAGCTGCAGTGAAAGATAATCCCGAACTGTCGGAAGAGCTTGAAAAGCTCATTTTTGAGGCATTAAAAACAAAATAACAGTTTTAAGAAACGAGATTTTCATTTGGGAATCTCGTTTCACTTTAAAATTATTTAGAAGCCATGCCAACCCTGACACCCCCACCCTCCCTCTCGTCATCTTAGCAGGCGCCAACCCAGTCTGGTCATCAAATAAACTTTATTATGCGAATCTATAGGAATTTAACACTGTCCGGAATAAATCTGTCCGGAATAAATCTGCTCGAAAAAAACGGATGCAGTTCTCCCGGGAACAAACAGGCGTGTTATCCGTTTATCTATCAAAAGCAACTGCATTAAATTTCTTTCTAAACTCACATCATAATGACCAACAATACTTTAGAACTTATACAACAGTTCAATCCCCCACCAATCAGCATTCCTATCAACAAATGCGAACTGGATAAAATTATCGATTCTTTTATCACCTTTATGTTTCCCATATGCGATTGTCCCAAATCGCATAATGTACACGGAGGGTTGATTGAAACTGCGGGTTTATTTCACTCTAACATAGCCGCACTAACCAGTGAAAAAAAGGCTGATGATATTACTGAAGAATTTTTCAGTAGATTCCCCACACTTCAAAAACGGCTATTCGAAGACGCCACCTGTTATTTGAAGTTCGATCCGGCAGCCAAGACTCTTGAGGAGGTAATTATAGCTTATCCCGGCTTTTACGCTCTATGCGTGCACCGTATTGCCCACGAGATCCATCACCTTGGTGTGCCACTTATTGCCAGGATCTTCTCCGAATATGCTCACTCAAAGGTGGGCATCGACATCCACCCTGCAGCAAAAATAGGGAATAATTTCTTCATGGATCACGGAACCGGAATAGTGATTGGCGAAACCACCCAAATAGGCAACAATGTGAAGATATACCAAGGTGTTACACTCGGAGCATTATATGTTGAAAAGAAGTTATCCGATGTAAAACGGCATCCTACCGTTGAAGACAACGTGGTAATTTATGCAAATGCAACAATTTTAGGAGGAGAAACTGTAATCGGTCACGACTCCACCATAGGCGGTGGTGCATGGCTCACACAAAGCGTAATTCCCTATTCTATGGTTTACAATACCGTAGATGTAAAAATAAGAACCGTAAAAGATTTTATTCACCCGAATGATTTTGTGATCTGACGCTCTTTCAACCGTTCTTACAACTATTAATACAAACAGGAGCATAGTATCACTCATATCATTCCAAACAGCAAAATAGTTATGAAGTACAACAATATTTTAGAGGCAATTGGAAATACACCACACGTACGTTTAAACCGTTTATTCCCTGCACATGATGTATGGATTAAACTGGAGAAGCAGAACCCTGGAGGCAGCATCAAAGACCGCATTGCATTATCGATGATAGAAGATGCCGAAAAACAGGGTATATTGAAACCAGGTGACACCATCATAGAACCCACTTCGGGTAACACTGGCGTAGGTCTCTCATTTGTTGGTGCTGTTAAAGGGTACAAAGTAATCATTGTTATGCCCGAATCGATGTCGGTTGAACGTCGACGCTTAGTGGCTCTTTACGGCGCAAAACTTGTTCTGACCCCTCGTGAGAAGGGAATGAAAGGAGCCATAGAAAAAGCCGAAGAGATAAAGAGCGCTACTCCCGGTTCATGGATTCCTCAACAGTTTATGAATAAATCCAACCCAAATGTACATGCTGAAAAAACGGCAAAGGAGATACTCAACGATTTTCCTGAAGGCCTTGACTATCTTATTACAGGTATCGGTACGGGAGGCCATATCACTGGTGTTGGAAGAGAGTTGAAGAAAAAATTCCCTTCCTTGCAGGTGATCGGTATTGAACCTGCCGATTCACCCTTCATCACCGAGGGGAAGCAGGGACCACACGCTATTCAGGGTCTCGGGGCGGGTTTTATTCCCGACATTCTTGATCTTACCATCATAGACAGTGTTATAAAAGTGACCAGGGATGAAACTTTTGATTATTCCAGACGTCTTGCCCGCGAAGAGGGTATCGTAGGAGGCATTTCCACCGGCGCGGCTCTGGCTGCAGTAGCGCAGAAAATAACTGAGCTAAGCGACAGGAAGCGTATTCTCACTTTCAATTACGACACCGGCGAGCGCTATCTATCTATAGAGGGGCTGTTTTGAGCATATCCTCAAGAATAGCTACTCCATTCTCCACTGTTTCCACGTTACTGATCATTACAGACCGTTTTTTTCCATTCTCCCGCAGCCGGCATTGCCGCGGATGGAGCTGCACATAATTTAATAAATTATCAAATATTGATGAGCTGTAATATGGAGATTCCGGATCTGAGATCAGGAAGAGAGTCATTTGCCCGTTTTTCAGTACAATCTTTTCCAATCCCAGCGATTTCGCAATACGACGAAGCCTCACTATTCTAATCAGCTCTTTACCCTGTTGCGGTATTTTTCCAAATCTGTCCTCTATCCGCCCGGTAAAATTAAGTATTTCCGTTTCTGTCTCCATACTGTCAAGCTCACGGTATATAGCCACCCTCTCCGAGTCGTTTGGTATATATGTAGCCGGAAACATCAGCTCAAGGTCGCTTTCCACAAGCACTTCATCAACGAAGTTCAGATCCGATGCTTTTATCTCCTGCTGTTCCTTATAGAGTTCCGAAAACTCATCTTTCCGAAGCTCGTGTACAGCTTCGGAAAGGATTTTCTGATAAGTTTCATAGCCCAGGTCGGCTATAAACCCACTCTGTTCCGCTCCCAGCAAGTTGCCTGCCCCCCTGATATCCAGATCCTGCATGGCAATATGAATACCGCTACCCAGCTCTGCAAAGTTCTCTATCGCCTGCAATCTTCGTCGCGACTCACTGCTCAACGTGTAAAGAGGTGGGGCAAGCAGGTAGCAGAACGCCTTACGGTTACTTCGCCCCACTCTTCCCCTCAACTGATGCAGGTCGCTCAACCCGAAATTATGTGCATCCATCACAATAATGGTATTCACATTGGGCATATCAATTCCCGACTCTATTATGGTCGTGGCAATAAGCACATCATGCTCCTGGTTTATAAAGTCGGCAATTACCTCCTCCAATTTTTTCGGATCCATCTGCCCATGTCCCACAGCTATACTTACTCCCTTAATCTCCCGTTTTATAAGAGCCTCTATCTCGTAAATATTCTTGATACGGTTATTCACGATAAACACTTGTCCGTTCCGGCTCATTTCAAAATTCACTGCATCGCGAATAATTTCCATATCGAATGTATGAACTTCGGTCTGCACCGGATAACGGTTTGGCGGAGGCGTTCCTATGGTTGAAAGGTCACGCGACCCCATAAGTGAAAACTGTAAAGTCCTTGGAATGGGCGTAGCAGTCATAGTGAGTGTATCTATATTCACCTTCATCTGTTTCAACTTCTCTTTGGTTGAGACACCGAATTTCTGTTCCTCATCGATGATAAGCAATCCCAGGTCCTTGAATTGCACATCCTTTCCAACCAGTCTGTGAGTACCTATGATGATATCTATTTTACCATCTTTCAGATCGCTGAGGATCGACTTTTGCTCTTTTGACGATCTCGCACGGCTCAAATAATCCACTTTAACCGGGAAATTCGCCAGCCTCTCACTGAACGTATGATAATGCTGTGTAGCCAATACAGTGGTCGGCACCAGTAAAGCAGTCTGCTTGCCATCAACTGCAGCCTTGAAAGCGGCACGAATAGCGATCTCTGTTTTGCCGAAGCCCACATCTCCACAAATAAGCCGATCCATGGGACGCTCGCTTTGCATATCAGCCTTTACATCGCGTGTAGCTTTTATCTGGTCGGGCGTATCTTCATACATGAACGAAGCCTCCAGTTCAGTCTGCATATATGTGTCCCTTGAGTAAGCAAAGCCCTTCTCCTGCAGTCGTTTGGCGTATAACCTAATCAGGTCGCGTGCAATATCCTTGATCTTCGATTTTGTACGCTCTTTCACCCTTTCCCATGCGCCGGAGCCCAGTTTGTTCAGTTGCGGCTGTTCACCCTCCTTTCCCTTATATTTAGAAATCTTATGCAGCGAGTGAATTGATACAAACACCGCATCGTTATTCAGATAAGTAAGTTTAATCACCTCCTGCACCTTATCTCCTATACGAAGCCTCACCAGACCCGCAAACCTGCCAACACCGTGATCCATATGCACCACATAATCGCCCTGTTGAAGCTGATTTATCTCTTTTAGTGTAAGTGTCAGCTTGCCTGAGCGTACTCTGTCGGATTTCAGGCTATATTTGTGAAAACGGTCGAAAATCTGATGATCGGTAAAACAGCAGATTTTCAGTGTCTCATCCGAAAAACCTTCATGCAAAGTTTTATTCACCGGAATAAACGGGATGGGGTCGTCGCGATCTTCAAAAATGTGGTAAAGACGTTTCTGTTGCTTTTCGCTATCGCTTAGTACATATATTGTATAGCCATCATCAATGAACTGATGAAAAGAGCTGCTCACCAAATCGAAGTTTTTGTGATAGAGCGGTTGCAAAGAAGTCTTGAAATCGATGGATGCATCGGGTATATCTGCCATCTTAACATCGAAACGAAGTTGTTTGAATTGTTTTAAGCCCTTAATAAAATCATTTTTCGATAACATGTCTGCCTTTACAAACTCCACATCTCTGACATCAATATGCAGTAAATCATCATTTAGCGACTCCACACGGCTTGATATCCAGCGAATATCTTCTATCCCTATAACCGAGGTTGCCGGGAGGTAGTCGAACAGCGATGCCTTTCCGGAATCAGAATTCACAAATTCCGGAACGATACGTACATGGTTGAATTTCTCATTAGAGAGTTGGGTCTCCGGATCGAAATTTCTGATGGTTTCCACCTCATCTCCAAAAAAATCAATACGGTAAGGGAACTCACTTGAGAACGAGAATACATCGAGAATGCTACCCCTAAGGGCATACTGTCCCGGTTCATACACATAATCAGTATATTGAAACCCGTAACTGTCTAACATCTCACTCACGAATGACGAATCAATCCTTTCACCCACCGACACATTAAGTGTATTCTCCCTGAGTAGCACTGCTGAAACGGTTTTTTCCGCCAGCGCATCGGGAAAGCTTACAATAATCAACGGGCTGCTTTCTCCCTGCAGCCGGCACAATAACTCTGTTCGCAGTACCTCGTTTGCCGCATCAGGCTGTCCGTATTTTGCAGCCCTCTTATATGCAGAGGGAAAGAACATCAAATCACCAGGCCCTATAAGCTGTAAAACATCGTGATAGAAATAACCTGCTGTTTCCGCGTCATTCAGAATATACAGGTACGTTCGCGGATGTTTCCTGTACATTCCCACGGCAAAGATGGCCCGTGACGACCCCTGCAAACCCTTTACCGATAAAATGTTAACATTTTTCAGTAATGAATCCGCCGCCGCCACATTAGGATGTTTTTCAACCCTTAGCTGTAGTTTATCAATTTTTATTGTTTCAACCATTCATAGAAAGTGCAAAGTTAAGTCATTTTTTATTATCTTTGTCGCGTTTATTCAAGAAAAGGATTTATATGCAGACAGATGCCAGGCATACACCTAACTACATTTTCGAAACCAGTTGGGAAGTATGCAACAAGGTAGGTGGTATCTACACCGTATTATCAACCCGGGCCAATACCCTTCAAAGTATCTATAAAGACAGAATATTCTTTATAGGCCCCGACATCTGGCTTGAAAAGGAGAGTCCATGGTTCAAGGAAGATCCGGCACTTTACGCATCATGGCGCGACTTTGCCTTGCACAATCAGCATCTCGAAATCAGAGCTGGCCGCTGGCTGGTGCCGGGAGAGCCTATTGTTTTTCTGGTGAAATTCAAACCATTCTTTGAGAAGCAGAACGATATCTACACAAAGATGTGGCTTGATTATGGGGTGGACTCGATAGCTGCATACGGCGACTATCATGAATCAGCAATATTTGCATACTCCACGGGACTTGTTATCGAGAGTTTTTATCGTTTCCACCATCTCGAGGCCGACAACGTAATCGCCCATTTCAACGAATGGATGCTTGGCACCGGCGCACTCTATATTAAAAAGTACGTACCCAAGATTGCCACCATCTTCACCACTCACGCCACCTCGTTAGGCCGCTCAATAGCCGGCAACAATCTTCCTCTGTATAATCATTTAAAAGGATACAACGGCGATCAGATGGCACGCCAGCTTAATATGGCTGCCAAACACTCTTTAGAGAAAAAAGCTGCTCTAAACGTCGATTGTTTCACCACTGTGAGCGAGATAACAGCTTCAGAATGTGCCCAGTTCCTTAATCGCCACCCCGATGTTGTCACTCCCAACGGATTTGAGAAAGATTTCATTCCAAAAGGAATTACCTACGACCATGCACGTAAAAAGGGTAGAAAAGTATTAATGAACGTAGCGGAGAAGACTCTCGGGCACGCAATCCACAGAGATGCGTTACTTATAGGCATCAGTGGAAGATATGAATATAAAAACAAGGGAATAGATGTTTTTATTGATGCGATGAACCTGCTAAGGAAAATGCCGCAGCTGACAAAAGATGTAATTGCTTTCATCATGGTCCCCGGTTGGATTAGTGGGCCGCGTAAAGACCTGCAGGCACTCCTTTTGGAAGACAATACACCACCTGAAAAGAATGACTCATCGCAGGGTTGCCCTTATGTTACTCACCAGCTTGTTGACCCGCAACACGACATTGTAATGAGCCGTCTGAGGCATCTTGGTATCTGTAATTCTCCCAATGACAGGGTAAAAATTATCTTTGTTCCCTCATATTTAAATGGCGACGATGGAATTTTCAATCTTCCCTATTACGATCTTCTTATAGGCCTCGACATGTCGGTGTTCCCTTCATACTACGAGCCTTGGGGATATACCCCGCACGAGAGTGTGGCCTTCTCCATCCCCACCATCACCACTTCACTTTCAGGATTCGGGGTGTGGGCCAAAAAGAGGAGTGATAAAAAAAATGGGCTTGACGATGGAATTCAGGTGATTTACCGCAACGATGAAAATTACATGGATGTTGCCGAGGAGATTGCCGGTCTCATAAGCGATTTTTCGCTGAAGAGCAGCGAACAGGTAAAGATGCTTAAACACAGTGCCTCCACACTATCAGACAAAGCCGACTGGCCACATTTCATCTCTTTCTACCAGGAAGCCTACAGCAAAGCTTTGCACAACTCGTTCATCAGATTGTCAAAACCGTATAAACTTAAAGCAGATTAGAAACATAACGTTTGCAGCAGCATCTAATGGTGTTTAACAATGTTTTTTAGGCTATTAACATTAAAATCATTATAATTGCATCTGTATCGTTCAAAATCTTGACATGGTAATGTTTTCTACTCTACCAAATAAAATCAACCTATAATAATTAAGTAAAACTAACAACAATGATTATTCAGTCAAGTTATTCAAATACACCCGTATGGAAAGATATTCATGTTCATTCAGAATTACCTGCCCAGTTGCGGCCGCTAAAAGAGATTACACAAAACCTATGGTGGGTATGGAATGAGGAGGTAAAAGCAATTTTAGAGACCCTGGACCCCGACGAGTGGGAAAAAAGCGGCAAAAACCCGGTTGAGATGCTGCAGAATCTACAACCCAATATCACTGAGAATGTGGTAAATAATCATGAGCTCATGCGACGGATCCAGCATATTTACGACAACTTTAAAAACTATATGAGCATTCCACATGACAAGGAGCGCCCAAGTGTAGCCTACTTCAGTATGGAATACGGGTTATCTCACGTATTGAAGATCTACTCGGGTGGCCTTGGCATTCTTGCAGGAGACTACCTGAAGGAGGCCAGTGACAGCAACGTTGACATGACTGCGGTAGGTTTTCTCTACCGTTACGGATACTTCACCCAGACTCTTTCTATTGACGGTCAACAGATAGCCAACTACGAACCTCAGAACTTCGGCAGCCTGCCCATAACACAGATGATGAATCCTGACGATACTCCAATGATTCTAACCGTACCCTTCCATGACCGCCCAATCTATTCTAACGTATGGAAGGTGGCCGTGGGGCGCATCAACCTTTATCTGATGGATACCGATATTGAGCAGAACAGCGATTACGACCGCTCCATCACCCACCAGCTGTATGGCGGTGACTGGGAGAACCGTATGAAACAGGAATATTTACTGGGCATTGGCGGCATCCTTCTTTTAAAGAAGCTGGGCATCAAAAAGGATGTGTATCATATGAACGAGGGACATGCAGCCTTTATAAATGTGCAGCGTCTGCGCGACTACGTGGTTGAAGAGAAGCTTTCGTTCCGCGAAGCCCTTGAGGTTGTTCGTGCCTCATCGCTATATACGGTTCACACCCCGGTACCTGCAGGTCACGACTATTTTGATGAATCGCTCATAGCCAAATACATGACACCCATTGTTCAAAAGATGGGTATTCCCTGGCAGCAGTTCATGGACATGGGGCGTGCCAATCCAGGCACAAACGAAAAATTCTCCATGAGTGTGTTCGCCCTGAATACTGCACAAGAGACAAACGGTGTGAGCAAACTGCACGGTGCCGTATCCCAAAAAATGTTCCAGCCGGTCTGGAAAGGCTACTTCCCCAAAGAGCTGCATGTAGGCTATGTGACCAACGGCGTGCACCTGCCAAGTTGGGCTACATCTTCGGTAAAGGCGCTTTACGAAAAGTATTTCGGCGATTCGTTCTTTAATGATCAGTCGAATCCCGAAATATGGAAAAAGATTTACGATGTGAGTGATAATGAACTGTGGGCTCTCCGCATGCATCTGAAGAAGAAGCTAGTTGACTATATCCGGATTGAGTTTACCGAAGGATGGCTAAAGAACCAGGCCGATCCTTCCAGGATCATGAGCATGCTAGAAGAGGTGAATCCCAACGCTCTGCTAATTGGTTTCTCACGCAGGTTTGCCACCTACAAACGGGCACATCTGCTTTTCACCGATTTAGAAAGGTTGTCCAGAATTGTCAACAATCCCAAATACCCGGTTCAGTTTATTTTTGCCGGTAAGGCACATCCTGCCGATGGCGGCGGACAAGGGCTTATCAAGCAGATTGTTGAAATTTCGCGTCGTCCCGAGTTCCTTGGCAAGATCATCTTCTTAGAGAATTATGATATGCGCCTTGCCAAGAGATTGGTTTCAGGCGTGGACATCTGGCTAAACACCCCTACCCGTGCACAGGAAGCATCGGGCACATCGGGCGAGAAGGCCGAGATGAATGGTGTTCTCAACCTTTCCGTGTTAGACGGATGGTGGTACGAAGGATACAGGGAGGGCGCCGGCTGGGCATTAACCGAAAAAAAGACTTACGACAGCCAGTCTTTCCAGGATGAGCTTGATGCTTCTACCATCTATTCTATGCTTGAGAACGAAATCATACCGTTATATTACGCTCACAACAGCTATGGTTACTCTTACGAATGGATACAGTACATCAAAAAATCAATGGCTGAGATTGCACCCAACTTCACCACAAAACGAATGATGGACGACTATTACAATCTTTTCTACAATAAGCTGGCAAAGCGTTCACACATTCTCCAGGCTAACAATTACGCTAAAGCAAAAGAGATTGTAAAATGGAAGGAAGACACTGCATCGAAATGGGATAAATTCGAAGTAATCAAGCTAGAGTTCAATCCTAACCAGAAGGTAGATTTCAACAACAGCAACAAAGAGATTTACGGCCGTGTTGTCATCGACAAGAAAGATATGGCCTGCGATTTTGGTGTTGAGTGTGTAGTTGTTGACCACGACACAATGACAAAAGAACCGCAATTTATTGATTCGTACGAGTTTGAGCTTGTAAAGAAAGAAGGCACCCTGTTGTATTTCGAAACAAGCAAGTCGCCCAACGATCCCGGAACACACCAGTATGGAATACGAATATTCCCTAAAAATCCCTATCTGCCCCACAGGATGGATTTTGCATACATGCGCTGGATATAATCCTTCAAGCAATCTGATATTGGAAAAAGCGCCCTCTCACGAGAGGCGCTTTTTCAATTCCACCATACACAAGGAAATTTTTTATCCAACCTATTTAATAGAGATTGTGTTAACAAATCAATTTGTAAAAATCAGAGTCAGATAGCGTTCGATAATCTGCTCTTGTGAGGTGATATTCCAAATTTTTTACTGAATGCATTTACCAGGTGCGACACACTTTTAAAGTCATACATTTTTGAAATCTCTGTTATTGAGATATCAGAATTTTGTACCAATGAGTATATTTCCTCCATTTTCCGGTCAATCATCCATTGATATGGAGTCTGATCGAAACTCTTCTTGAAATGTCGGGTAAATGTCCTTAAACAGTCGTAATGACACAGGTTAGCCAGTTCTTTCACGTTTCTTGCCGATGAATAGTTCTTCAGAATGCTATCCTCGAAAATTTTCGATTTAGATGTTCGGGGAATCAGTTTAACAAGTACTACTTCCTTATCGGGCATTGAGCTCACCTTACTTTTGAGCCCATCCGAGAATGTGAAAGTGCATGAAGCCACATCCGTAAGCAAATATTTACGAATACCTCCCGATCTTTCTTTTCTGTTAATTGTTTCCATACATTCCTTTCTTAAATGTTCCTGTAAATGTCTCGGTACCCAACATAATGCGAATGGTATACTTGTCTGCAGGAAGCCCGGACAGGCTTACAACGTCAAATCCCATATCATACACTTCAAAATAGTACTGTTTTGCACCTTTTGATCCAATTATTTCCACCCATGCTCCACCACGGTAGTTCTGTACTGAGATTGTGACAATATTCCTGGAGCTGTGAGCTTCCACTAAAACCGGTTCAGCAACAGTCATGCTCATCATAGTGCGAGAATTCGCAATCCGGGTTGTACCACCCTCTCTGCTAAGTTCAATCTTATCTTCATAATCATCCTTTACCTCATTTGTTATAGTTGAGGGCAACAGAAGTGCAATTGGCACAACAATCAAGAATAACGACAACATAGTTTTTTTCATACTGCTATTATTTTTTTGTTTTAGGTGAATATAACTAAAAATAATTATTTTGTAATGTTAAATATTTTTCATGCGCGTTTCAAAACGTTTTTCAAATTATATAATTACGACACAAAGTAATACAGTAATGACATATAAGTCAATACCCCGATGCAACTTTAACGGCACCAGCAGGTATATCTGCCTAATTATATGAGTGTTACCCTGTGCGACTTTAACGGTAATTAATCAAAAAAAGGAGAGGTTTCGAGTCCTTTTTCAGACATTTTTTTCTTGAGTTGCGATTTTCTTACACGAATACTTTCCACGGTAGTGTTCATAAAAGTGGCCAGCTGCCTGTTATCGGCATTGCACGCCAACAGCATCAGCAACATTTTCTCATTTGCATTAAAGTCACATTGCTCGTTCTTCAACTTTGTATAAGAGTAGAATGTTTCATCGTCGGGTGACAGCGTGTTGGTAATATCTCTGAGATCTGTATCAGTTTTTTTCAGAATATTCTCCATCGCTTTATACACATTCGGATGAGAAGAGATATACCGTTGCGTAAGCATCTCAAATTCTCCCTGCAGGAATGTGAGCCGGTCAGAGATATTGCTATAAAGCTGCAGCAACCACTTTCTCTTTCGTGCCTCATCCATCATTATTTTTGCCTGCAACTCCTGCTGTTGCATCTTGTATTCTGCGTTCATCAGCTTTAGCCGGGCCATTCTTCTCAATCGCAGAGCGTTCATTGCAATAACTATAACCACTATAACCAGTATCAGTGCTCCAATAACAATTCTCAGGTTCTGCTGATGAGTTCTCAACACCTCGTTCTCCGCTTCCGTGAGATCATATTTTTTCTCCAACTCTGCAATCTGAGTATCCAGCCTGTCCCTAACTGAGTTCTTATATAGATCTGAAGCCTGTCTCCGGTATCTGTTTGCCATTTCAAAATTACCCTGTTTCTCTGCTATGTTTGCAACATTTTGATAATAGAGATGATTCTGCCTATAGGAAATATCTTCAATACAGTCTATAGCCATCTGCGCGTACAACATTGCGCTATCAAGCTTTTCAAGGCTTACAAACCTGTCAGAAATACTATAGTACACTCTTGAAAGTTGCACGTTCTCTTCCTGTGTCCTGAACAAAAGCAATTTAGCTTTTTCTCTCTCCAATGCTTTATCCGGTTCACCAATAACATCATAGTAAACAGACTGTGCATTCAAGATAAAATATTCTTTCCCCGGGAGTTTGTCATAAAAAGTTGAGATAGTATCAAGATATGACTTACCTATTTCAAGGCTTCGTTGCTGCATCTCGTTCCAATATAGAGCCAGATACGTATCGAACAAATGTATTGAATCTCTCTCTTTACGGGCATATTTTAATGTTTGATTAAAATAATCATTGGCCAGCTTATAATTTCTGTTATTGTAGTGAATATTTCCCAGAAAATAGTTTATTAGATACCCTAATGACGGGTCGGGCACATATGAAGACGCATAGAGCTTATCCGCCTCTTTGAGCGGGTCGTAAACGGTACTGTCTTTCACTCCCATCCTTGTGCGCACTATCCCCTGATAAGCAAGCGCACGAATATAATTCCTGTTTTTCGGATTATGTATCCTGTAATAATCACTGACAGCGTTAATCAGTGAATCGCTAGTGAAATTAACGTACGTCTTGTCGTCAGAGATCACCTTCAAAAGCTCATAATAAGCTCTGTTGGAACGGGAAAGGGTTGACGGATTAAGCAATTTCAAACTATCGGCAACCTGTTTCGGATATCTGTCCACCATGCTATCCCATTGCTTTATCCGATCTAAAGCAACCGAATCACTCCTTTTGCTACATGAGCTGTATGCAAAAAAAGAAACCAAAAACAGCAAAAAAACAGAAATACGCGACATAAATAGAAAAGAAACTATAAAAATTACAAATATAGTGGTTTTTTATATCTATAGCGAATAGTTTTTCACGTATTAGCTCTTTTGTTTTGTGTTATATATCACATATCAGCAAGGTGTGATTATTAGAAAGTAATTAAAGTCAGTTGTGGAAAATGAAAGGTATTCATTTTACTAATTGGCCCCGGAACTGGAGAAAACCCAAATTACGTCTTAAAAAGGTGCTGGAGCTATGTATAAGAAGGTATAAAAAATATTCATCACGCAATGAACACCCTTGCTCTTGGCTATACACTTCCTGCTATCGGGCGTGTTACGGACTTACACCGATTAGAGAATGTTCGTGTTGAGCGAGCCCCAAAACAAAGGGGTTGTCTCAAAAAAAAGGCAGCCTCTTTTTTTAGTATCGACACTATCCCAATAAGTGTGTAAGTAGTAATTGAAGGGTTTCTCTTTAGAGTTTAACCCTGTCCGCAAAGATAACTAAAAATTGATTTAAAATTATCCCCCAGTTCCTCACGGGCATTGTCCATCTCTTGGTCGCTTCTCTAACGGCCAGGTATACAGACTTCATGGCCGCCTCGTCGGTGGGGAATGAAAGTTTATTTTTCGTGTACTTCCTGATCTTCCTGTTCAGGTTCTCGATCAGGTTGGTAGTGTAAATAATACGCCTGATTTCCACCGGGAAATCAAAAAACACGGTCAGCTCCTCCCAGTTGTCCCTCCAGGATTTGACAGCATACGCGTATTTACTCTCCCATTTACCGGCAAAATCGTTCAACGCTGCTTCGGCCGCGTGCCGGGTGTGAGCATCGTATATCTGTTTCATGTCTGCGGTGAACTCTTTCTTGTCTTTCCATACCACGTACCTGGACGCGTTCCGTATCTGGTGAACCACGCATATTTGTGTCTTGGATTGCGGGAACACGTTTTGTATGGTGTCGGTGAAGCCGTTCAGGTTGTCGGTGGCCGTGATCAGGATATCCTTGACGCCGCGGGCTTTCATGTCCGTCAGAACACTCATCCAGAAAGAGGCACTTTCATTCTTGCCGAGCCAGAGGCCCAGCACTTCTTTCTTACCGTCCCGGCGGAGCCCCACGGCAATGTAAACGGTCTTGTTGATCACCCTGGAGTTCTCACGCACCTTGAAGACGATCCCGTCCATCCAGACGATCATGTAAACTTCTTCAAAAGGGCGGTTTTGCCAGGCCACGATGTCTTCGCTCACGCGGTCCGTTATCCTGGATATCGCGCTCGTGGAAAGCCGGAAGTCGTATATTTCGTGGAGTTGCTCCTCGATGTCGGCATTGCTCATCCCCTTGGCGTACAAGGAGACCACCAGGGACTCGATCCCTTCGGCCATACTTTTTCGCTTGGGCACGATGGCGGGTTCAAAACTGCTGTCCCGGTCCCGGGGAACGTCAATACGGGCTTCACCGAAATCGGTCTTAATCGTTTTGTTCCCGTACCCGTTACGGGCGTTAGAATGCCCGGTTCTGGCATGTTTATCGTAACCCAGGTGATGATCAAGCTCACCCTCGAGCATTTGCTCGATACCTCGTTTGTGTAACCCGGAAAAGAAGCTCTCGAACTCCTTTCCACTCTTGAACTGTTTAAAAAATTCGTCGTTAAATAATTCTTCTTTTCTCATAACTGCTGAAGTGGTAAGTTAATAAAAATTTCTGGAGGGTTGAACTCCGGAGTTCAACCCTCCAGATTACCTACTTACACAGTTCGTGGGATACTCCCTGTTTTTTATAAAAAATAAAGATCAACTCGATAAACTTCTCTTCAATTAACAATTACAATCAGAAGATAGCAGCATAAAAAATTAAATAGGAGCTGTCCTTTTGGAACAGCCCCTTCTTAAATTTTGATTTAGTCTACTATAATAAGATTAATTTCAATTATTTTTTAGGTACTAACGTATACCACTCTGTATTTTGTTCTACTCCAAACCCAGCTTGAACTTCCTCATCTGGAATTGGAAAAACAAAAGATGACATTTGATAGTTCGCAACACCATTAATAGTTGCTTTTTCTCCTGTTCTACGTAAATCGAAATAGCGATGTCCTTCCTGGAAAAATTCTCTTATACGTTCATCAGAAATAAACTTTATTAACTCATCTTTTGTGGAAGGCAGATCGTTAATAGATTCAATATCTTTATTCCGATGAGCAGAATAAAATAATGCTTCTTGTGCTGCAGGAATATCTACAGTAGCCCCTCTAAGGTTCGCTTCGGCAATAATCAGATACATTTCCGATTTTCGAAATACAGGTATGTTACTTACTGCTTGTGCTGTAGCTGTCCCATCAAATTTTGCTGGGTGTGTTCCACTAATTAAACCTCTTCTAATATCATTAGCTGCAAACTTACTGCGTGCAAAAGTTGATATTGATGCTCTATATGATCCATAAAGAGTATTTAAAGCATTTGCCGAAAGGTTATCATTATCCGACTTCACTATTGTAAATATGTCCTCTTTTGTAATAGCAGTCGATTTCCACATAGCGACATAGCTCTCAAACGTTTCATCACCTGAATCTCGTAAATCGATTGCCTCTTGGGCAGAAGCTTTAGCTCCGCTATAATCTTGCATATATAGTTTCGAACGGGCTTCTAATGCATAAATAGCTGCTTCGTTGAAATAATATTGATTAAGATCATCTTTATTTTCATTTTGATTAAGATGCTCTTTTGCTTTAGCTATATCTGCAAGGATTTGTGTATAGGTTTCCCCTACTGTAGCACGCTTTACTTGTTCAAATTCTTTTATAGGTTGCGTAGTTACCAATACAATTCCTTTTTGGCTATTTGCTGTACCAGCCTGGTAAGGCAATCCATAAATATTCACCAACATCAAATTTGACATAGCACGCAAGGCATAAAATTGAGCAACGTAGCCATGAAGATCGCTTACTTCTTCAGCAGAGAAATTATGTTTCTGGGCACTCTCGATCAGGGCAGTGCCACCATTAATTCCTCTAACGCAACGGTCAATTAAATTATACCCTGCGGACCAAATATCCAATATATAGCTGTCATATTCATTAAAGCTCCACTGATTAATAGAGACAAAGTGCCCTGTGGATGCGCTGGCAACCGAAATATCAGAAATCATATCGCTTAATGCCGGGACATTTCTCCCATAGAAAGTATAATAACCAAAACGTTGATATGCTCCGTTCAACCCGTTCTGCACATCTTGAATACCCTCATAGGCATCTTCAGTAGGTATGTGCTGGTAAAGAGGCGTGTCGAGACTGCAAAATTGAAATCCTAAAGTTATCAATATAACAGCTGCATATTTTATTATTCTATTCATATTCATTATTTGTTAATATTTAAAAACCTATTGTTGCTCCAAATAACACATTGCGAGGAACAGGATAATTCCACCATTGTACCCCGTTAGCTCCGATTCCTGACGGATCAAATCCGCGATAATTTTTTGCGCTTAAAGTGTATAAATTATCAGCATTTACAAAAATACGAAGATTCTTCATACCTGCATTTTTTATTATGCCATGGGGTAAGGAATACCCTACCGATAAGGAACGAAGTTTCAAATAAGTTGCATCCATTAAGAAACGAGATGAATGACTGTGCCAAGTAGCCTGGGTCCCGAAATACAACATGGGTACTTTAGCAATATCTCCCGGTTTTTTCCAACGATTTTCATAGACATACGTAGAAAAATTATTACCAAATGAATTTCCGTATTGCTCGTCATAGCGAAGGTTATTACCATATATTTTACCTCCAATTGAATAGTTCAACTGAAAGGCAAAATCGAAGCCCTTATATTTCAATGTACTGGATAAACCACCTTGGAAATTGGGAGTAGCTTTTCCTAAATAACGTTTTTTAGCTTCAGCATAAATGAAAGTTGTTTCTTCACCAGTATCGTTTTTATACCACATGCCACGTCCAGTTTCAGGATCCACCCCTGCCCATTCTTTCATCTTAAATGTATAAATATCATATCCCGGTTCAATAATTGTATATGTCCCTTCAATAGGGTTATCGGTACTCAGTTTAATAATTTTATTAATGTTTTTACCTCCATTCAATGACATATTCCATTGTAATTCTTTAGTTCTTATAAGATTCGCATCAAGTGTGATTTCGAATCCCTTGTTGGATAACTCTCCAATGTTCTTATAATAACTGGATAATCCAGTTGTACGCGATAAGGGAACGGCAAACACCATGTCTTTAGTCCTGTGATCATAATAATCAGCAGAAACGGAAAAACGATTAAATAGCATAAAATCTAATCCAACATTAAACTTGGCGGTTTGCTCCCATTTTAGGTCATCATTGCCGAATTGGACATGCCCACTACCCGGCAAGTTGTTGTAATTATAACCGAAAGCATATAAGTCGCGTGCTGCATACCAACCGTTTGCAATGTCAGAGTTCCCTACTTGTTGATTACCAGAGGTTCCATAGCTAGACCGTATGGTCAAATCGGAAAGCCAGTCAGAAGTAGAAGTCATAAAATTTTCGGCAGTAAGACGATACTTTACACCTACAGAAGCAAAGGGCGCCCAACGTTTGTTTATACCGAAACGGGAAGATCCGTCGTAACGGAAACTACCAGACAAGTAATATTTATTGTCGTAATTATATTCAGCACGAGAGAAAAAAGATAACAACTTTAAATCCATTCTTTCCGTTGAGGCACTTCCTGGTACTGATGCTAACGTAACTTCATTTAAATAATCTACAGCAAAGTTAGTACCTTCGAGATATGTATTCTTTAAATTAGTCTGCTGTCCTTCTTGTCCAAGCAACAAATTAACACTATGCACATCATTGAAAGTACTTATGTAATTCATTGTATTGGTAGTAGTCATCAACATATTAGCAGTATATCCATTTTCGCCCAATCCACGCATATCTTTCCCTTGAGGTTGCATAAATGACCAATACCCATATTCATCCAAGATATAAGCGTCCACACTATTGCGAGTTAAAAAAAACAAATTGTCGGTAAAATTGATCTGCACAAAAGGAGAAAATAATGCACGATATTGTCTTGCCGTGCTCTTATCTCCCAAATCACTACGTTGAGCAACTGGATTATATCCATTTATAGTGGCAAAATTATAAGAACCATCTTCGTTATATACCGGAGAAATTGGAGCTTGCATATATGCTTGCGTAATCGGATCAGAAAAATAACCTCCTCCTGCACCCATATTGGTAATTGTATATGATAAGTTCGTATTAAATCCGAATTTCACAATTTTTGACGGTGCCTGATCAAAATTAAAACGCATAGAATAACGCTTCAAGTCCTTACCTCTTATGATAGCATCACTTCCCATATAATCTAACGACAAATAGTATTTGGGAGCTGTTTCCATGATTCCACCACCTTGCAAGTCGAGCGTGTAGTTTTGTATAAGTCCATTACGAGTTACCTCCTTCAACCAGTCAGTATTAACTTTATTTTCGGGACTTACATCCAATTCAGAATACCATCCCAAAAAATCTCTAGCTCCTGCTTCGGTATAAGGTAAACCTAACTCATAAGCATCATTATAACGGTCAAAGTTACCAACACCTCCAACAACGCTACCATAATTATGTCCATTAAGAGCTGCTTCTATCGACATTTCGTAATATTTTTCGCTATCTACCATAAGATAATCTTTAGGTATGTTGGGTAACATTTCACGTCCCATTTTAGCGGTAAAATTCACAGATAGGCCGGACTTTCCACGTTTGGTTGTTATTACAATTACACCATTCGCTGCACGGGCTCCATAAATAGATGTTGCAGTAGCGTCCTTCAACACGGTTACAGATTCAATATCTTCCGAATTCAATGTTGAAAGGGGAGTGAGTTCTTGTCCTTCCGATTCTCTCATTCCTACTGTTCCCGACTCAATGGCTACACCATCAATAACGTATAACGGCTGGGTTCCGGAATTCAATGAGTTTCTTCCCCGAATAAATACAGTAGTAGGGGCACCAGGCTGCCCAGACCCCACATTCATCTGAACACCAGGGACATTACCTTGTAGGGCATTTATGGGGTTTGCTTCAAACTTGTTGACAATTTTTTCATTTCCAACAGTTGTTGCCGCTCCCGTAAAAGCTTTCTTGGTAGTAACACCATAACCTGTTACAATTAATTCTTCTAGCATTTCCGTATCTGACGCTAGGATAACTCTTACATTTGCACTTACAGGCACTTCTTGTGTTTTATAACCCACATATGAAATTACCAGTGTCCCGTCTGCGGGTGCCGATAAACGGAAGTGTCCGTCAATATCGGTTACCGTTCCCTGTGTAGTTCCCTTAATCTGAATTGTGGCACCTATCACAGGATCTCCGGCTTCATCCACCACTGTCCCTCTCACTTGAGTTTGGGCAGCGACAATCCCTATTCCTATAAAGAACAGGGCCAAAAACATAGTTAGTTTTCTTTTCATAAACTCTACTTTTAAATTAAACACTTTCCTAATATCTTTTTATTATAAACTTTAATTTAATGAATGTGGTTTTAACTTAACATCCCTTGTTTTTCAGCTCTCAGCTGCACACACGTTTTATAATTTATATATTTCGATTCCAATTAACATTTATATAGAAACTAATCTGTTCACAAATATATGTATATTATTTCAATTACATAATTTTTTCAACTTTTTTTTTAAATAAACATCAAACTGAAACCGGACAGAGTGTTTAATTTACACTTCTCCGGGTTTTACTTAAAGAGTAAAAAAATGTCAGGTTTGATATTTAACATTTGCATATAGTATATAACCTTTTCAATCTAAATTTTTGCAAATTTACATCTTTAAACTACATTATCCAAGCAAAAGAGTGTTTTCGTGCTATTTTTATACTATTTTGAGACAATCTATATCAAAATAACAATGCAAACAGCAATTTTGAAACATATAGATAACTAGCAGAAAAAGCGGGCTTTTCTCCAGCCTGCTATTCACCTTAACTCCGCCTTACTTTTACAGCCTATGGTTCACTATATTTACTTTTTGCAGGAAGAGTATCCATAAACAGTTAACAAAAAAAGGGTGACCGACGGCCACCCCTAATATTTGTTTTATACTTAAGGAAGTAACTTATTTCTCTATTCCCAGTAACTCCACATCGAAAACAAGATTGGAGAATGGTTTGATGGTGCCACGGTCTTGTGCGCCATAAGCCAGATCGTAGGGAACATATAATCTCCACTTAGAACCGACAGGCATCAGCTTGAGGGCTTCGGTCCATCCGGGGATTACCTGGGTAACGCCGAATGTTGCAGGCTCTCCTCTGTCGACGCTGCTATCGAACACAACTCCATTGATCAGCGTACCATGATAATTAACCTTTACTCTATCGGTATCAGTTGGAACAGCTCCGGTTCCGGCACGAAGAATTTCATATTGCAATCCGCTGGGAAGCGTTACAACACCTTCTCTTTTGGCATTCTCTGCCAGAAATGCATCACCTGCAGCAATGCTGTCCTTGTACTGAACCTTCAACTCTTCCTCCTGCCGAGCCATTTCTCTGGCCTGAGCCTTTTCAACTTCTGAATTGACAAACACTCCTGCATCCATCTTTGAGATAGCAAGCTGTTCGTTTTTCAATGTACCAATAAGCCCTGACAACAGCTGATCTTTATTGATTTTCTTTGTTGAATCTTCGCCGAAAAGCATCTGGTTAAACTGTGGTATCATCTGCTGAGACACCTGAGAACCGATACTTAACCCTTGAATGTAAGCAGTTTTCTCTTCACCGCCACTCATTGCTTCACGAAAACCTTTGATAAACTGGTTTAACTTAGGTGCATTTACCTTGTTTAAAGAGTCGATCTTAGCGTTCATCTCTTTCTGTAATGTCTGCTTCTGCAAGGAGTCAGCTGCAGCAATTCTCATCTGGTAATCGTACTCAATACTTGATGCACTCTGAATAATACCCATCTGTTCCATGAACTGGATTAATCCGCCCTGATCGGCAAGATTTACACCGTAAGCGTAAGAAACACTGTCGATGCTGTTATTCAAAGATGCTTTCGGGGTTGATGCTGTATTGCAGGACATAAATAAGACACTGCCTAATGCCATAACGGCAATTGAAAATAAATTTTTCCCTTTCATTGTTCTTTTGATATTTAATATGTTGTTTATACTATTCCTAATAATTCCACATCGAAGATAAGTGTCGAGTTGGGTTCGATGGAGTTCCCGGCTCCCTGTTCTCCATATGCAAGATGAGAGGGAATAAATAATCTCCATTTAGAACCAACAGACATAAGCTGCAAAGCTTCTACCCAGCCTTTGATCACCTGGTTTACCCCGAATACTGCAGGTTGGCCTCTTTCGACAGAGCTGTCAAAAACCTTGCCGTTGATAAGTGTGCCATGATAATGACATTTTACCCTGTCGGTAGCTTTGGGCTTAGCCCCGTTCCCATTGGTAAGTACTTTGTACTGCAGCCCGCTGGAAAGAGTTATTACATTCTCCCTTTTCTTGTTTTCCTCCAGAAAAGCTTCTCCTTTCTTCAGATTACCAACAAGCATCTCATCTTCTTTTTTTCTGAAATAAGACTGTATTACCTCATTTGCTTCCTGAGGGCTCATAGAGAGGTTTGTGTTGTTCATGACATCTGTAAATGCCTTAACAAAAGAATCTACATCTAGTTCACGGAGCCCCGAGTTCATAAGGTTGGAAGCCATACTCATCCCCAGCGCGTAGCTTAATTTATTCATCAACTTTTTTCTTTTTTCGATTTTTAAACACAAAAGTACGATTTTAATATGAAATAATTTTGTTTTTAGGCATAAAAAACTAAATTTGAAGATAAAAGTGAAATCTTATGCGAAAAAAATTGATTGTATTAACAGGTGCAGGCATGAGTGCCGAAAGCGGAATAGCTACTTTCAGAGATTCAGGAGGACTGTGGGAACAGTATCCGGTGGAACAGGTAGCTACGCCTGAAGGGTTTGAAACAGACCCGGAATTGGTCTTGAACTTTTACAATATGCGACGCAGAGAACTGCTAAAAGCGGAACCAAACGGCGGTCACTATGGTTTGGCAGCCCTTGAGAAAGATTTTGATGTACATATTATTACCCAAAACATCGACAATCTGCATGAAAGAGCAGGAAGTAAAAAGGTGCTTCATCTGCACGGGGAACTGATGAAAGTACGATCTACCGGCGATGAATCGCTGATATATGATATTGAACCGGGGAAATGCGACATTCACCTGGGTGACAAATGCGAAAAAGGATTCCAGCTGCGCCCGCATATTGTTTGGTTTGGAGAAGCGGTTCCTATGATACAGGAAGCGGAACTGTTGTGCCGACAGGCAGATATATTCGTAATTATTGGAACATCAATGAATGTTTATCCGGCAGCGGGATTGCTTGACTACGTTAAAAGAAACATACCGGTTTACCTGATTGATCCGAAAGATGTGCAAACAAGGCGCTATGATATTCATCATATTCAAAAAGGGGCATCGGAAGGGGTAGAGGAGTTAAAACAGCTGCTTCTTGACTAACCTGAAGAAAAGGAATTAAAATAAACCGGAGACCATTTGTTTTTCATTTTAACTTACCGGAAATATCACGGATTGAAAACGCTTTTCGATAGTCCTGTTTTTTTTGTAATTTCGCTGTTTGAAAAACCTATCAAGGAGAAAAATTAGTGGGAAAGAAAATTGCAGAAACACCAATGATGAAACAGTACATCGAGATAAAGGAACAGCATCCCGATGCTATTCTGCTGTTTCGCGTTGGAGATTTTTATGAGACATTCTCTGATGATGCAATATCAGCATCGGAGATATTGGGTATCACGCTCACGAGAAGGGCAAATGGTGCAGCACAGTTTGTTGAGCTGGCAGGATTTCCGCACCACGCACTCGATACCTATCTGCCTAAATTGGTGCGCGCCGGGAAACGCGTTGCAATATGTGATCAGTTGGAGGACCCGAAGCTGACAAAAAAACTGGTAAAACGGGGTATTACAGAACTGGTTACTCCAGGTGTATCAATAAGTGACACGATTCTGAACCACAAGGAAAATAATTTCTTGTGCGCACTTCATATTGCCAAAAACAACCTGTTCGGAATTGCTTTTCTAGATATCTCTACTGGCGAATTTCTTACATCTGAAGGTACCCGAGACGATATCGACAAATTGTTGTCAAACTTTACCCCAAAAGAGGTACTGATTGAAAGGGGTAACAAGAAAAAAATTGAAGAGGCGTTTGGCCCCAACTGGCTTATATTTGAACTGGACGACTGGATTTTCACAGAAGATGCTGCAAGGGAAAGGCTCCAGTCCCACTTTCAAACCAGAAACCTGAAGGGTTTCGGTGTGGAGAATCTCACTCAGGGCATTATTGCTTCGGGAGCTATAATGCAATACCTTGATATTACACAGCACACACAGATTGAACATATTAATACCCTGAACAGGATAGAGGAGGAACGTTTCGTGAGGCTGGATAAGTTCACGGTACGTAATCTTGAACTTATTTCACCGATGAATGAGGGAGGGAAAAGCCTTCTTGAGGTGCTGGACAAAACCATATCTCCCATGGGATCGCGACTGCTGAGGCGTTGGATTGTTTTTCCACTGAAAGATGTAAAACAGATTGAAGCGAGACTGAACGTGGTGGAGTATTTTTTCCGAGAACCGGAGCTGAAAAAGATTCTTGCTCAACAACTCTCACTTATTGGCGATCTGGAAAGAATAGTATCGAAAGCAGCGGTAGGCAGAATTACACCCCGCGAGGTGATACAACTTAAAGTGGCACTCACGGCTGTAGGGCCCATCAAAGAGGCATTTATGGCATCTGCCGACAACAGCCTGCGGGAAATGGGTGAAAAACTGGATCCTTGTCCCGATATCCGCGACCGAATTGAGAAAGAGATTGTTCCCGATCCGCCTGCACTGCTTAACAAGGGAGGGTATATAAGAAAAAACGTAAACAAAGAACTGGACGAACTCAGGGATATAGCCTATTCAGGGAAAGATTACCTGATGCAACTCCAGCAGCGCGAGAGTGAAAAGACAGGTATACCTTCACTGAAGGTGGCCTTCAACAACGTGTTCGGATATTACATTGAGGTGCGCAACACACACAAAGATAAGGTTCCTGCAGACTGGACCCGCAAACAGACACTGGTAAGCGCGGAAAGATATATAACTGAAGAATTGAAAGTCTATGAAGAGAAGATTCTGGGTGCGGAAGAGAAAATTATTTCACTCGAAAATCAAATCTATGCTTCACTGACGGAAAGCCTGATAGAGTATATTCCGGCTATCCAGGCAAACGCAGGTATTATTGCACGTGCCGACTGCCTGCTGTCATATGCAAATGTGGCACAGCAAAACCGCTATATGCGCCCTGAAATAAACGAAACAGACGTCATTGATATTAAAGAAGGGCGCCACCCTGTAATCGAAAGGCAGCTCCCACCGGACGAGCCATTTATTGCGAACGATGTATATCTGGACAGAGACTCACAACAGATTATTATTATTACTGGGCCTAATATGGCAGGGAAATCGGCCCTGCTGAGACAGACGGCACTTATAACGCTTATGGCACAAACTGGCAGTTTTGTTCCTGCTGAATCAGCGAAGATAGGGCTGGTAGATAAAATTTTTACACGTGTGGGCGCATCAGACAACATCTCACTGGGAGAATCAACATTCATGGTTGAGATGAACGAAGCCGCTAACATCCTTAACAACCTTTCGGACAGAAGCCTTATCCTGTTCGACGAGCTGGGGAGGGGTACAAGCACCTACGATGGGATATCTATTGCATGGGCCATAGTGGAATATATACACGAAAACCCAAAGGCACGGGCAAAAACACTTTTCGCCACGCATTACCACGAGCTTAACGAGATGGAGAAAACGTTTAAACGGATAAAAAACTACAATGTGGCCGTAAAAGAGATAGACAAGAAAGTGATCTTCCTAAGGAAGCTTGTTCCGGGAGGAAGCGAACACAGCTTTGGGATTCATGTCGCAAAAATGGCCGGAATGCCGCAAAGCATAACCAAACGTGCAGATGCTATCCTGGGTGAGATGGAGACGGCAAACAGAAAAGATGGCATAAAAAAACCGATCAACGACTTTATAAAAAAACGGGAAGGTTATCAGCTAAGCTTTTTCCAGCTTGACGACCCTATACTGAGCCAGGTACGTGATGAAATCATGAACTTAGACGTAAATAATTTAACGCCAATTGAAGCATTGAATAAGCTTAACGAGATAAAGAAGATTGTAAAGGGGAAGTGAGACAGGGATAAATTCAATAGCCACAAAACAAATCAACCGTTAATTTGTTATCATACTTATAAACCAAAACGAATAAAGATACAAATAGAATTGGTATTAATTTAAACATTAACTTATGAAACTAAGAAAACTATTTATAGCCGGGCTTTTGATTACGGCTTTTGCCACCACACTCAACGCTCAGAGTTATCAAACTGCATTTGGTGTCAGATTAGGATACGATAGTGGTTTATCACTGAAACACTTTATTGCACCGGCAAGTGCTGGTGAGTTTATTCTCTCGGCATCTCCCCGATATTTCCAGTTGACAGGATTATACGAATACCATCAACCGGTTCCTGATGCACCGGGACTGGATTGGTATGTGGGACTTGGTGCACATCTTGGGGGAATACACTATGACAAGGATCGTTACAGTAACTCATTTCTTATTGGAGCTGATCTGATTGGCGGGCTTGAATACAAATTCCCGGGTGCTCCATTCAATGTTTCACTCGACTGGAAACCGTCGTTTAACTTTACCAACGACTATAACGATTACTGGTTCAGCGGTTTCGCTCTAAGCCTGCGCTACATATTCAAATAAAATATGTAACGGTTATTGATAATCATCATAAAAACCGCTCTCAGCAGGGAGCGGTTTTTTTATTATGTTACACCTAAAATTCGTACTTTTGTGGTTATGTACAAAACCAAAAAGAATTCATATTCAGAGTTGCTTAATCAACTGAACGATGCGCAACGGGCAGCCGTAGAGTTTTGCGACGGACCGTCACTCGTGATAGCGGGTGCAGGATCCGGGAAAACACGTATGCTTACATATAAGATAGCCTATCTGCTTGAACAGGGCCTCCCTCCATACTACATACTTGCCCTCACATTTACCAATAAAGCCGCACGCGAAATGAAATCGCGTATCTCTGGACTGGTAGGCGAAAAAAGAGCACGCAGCCTCTGGATGGGCACCTTCCACTCAATCTTTTCGCGCATTTTGCGCAATGAGGCAGAAGCCATTGGATTCCAGTCGAATTTCACCATATTCGATTCATCTGACTCAAACAACCTGATAAGGCTTATCATAAAGGATATGGGCCTTGATGACAAAATATACAGGCCGGGGCCGGTACATGGACAGATATCGCGGGCCAAAAACAGCCTTATAACCCCTGCCATGTACGAAACCAACGCTGAGATAATGCAGTTCGACCGCAAGTCCGGGCGCCCAATGCTCTTTGAGATATACCAGCAGTACCAGAACAGGCTTAGAACGGGGAACAGCATGGATTTTGACGACTTGCTGATGTACACAAATATTTTATTCCGCGACCATAAGGATGTGCTGGAGAAATACCGCAATCAGTTTCAATATATTCTGGTGGATGAATATCAGGACACCAACTTTGCACAGCATCTTATTGTAAAACAGCTTGCCGATGTGCACCACAGAGTATGTGTGGTGGGTGATGATGCGCAGAGTATCTATTCGTTTCGAGGTGCAAAAATCGATAATATTCTGAATTTCAAATCCAACTTCCCTGAAACACGGACTTTTAAACTTGAACGGAACTACCGCTCTACACAAAATATAGTGAATGCAGCGAACAGCCTTATAAAAAAGAACACAGAACAGATTTACAAAGAGGTGTTCTCTGAAAACGAAAAGGGGGAGAAAATTGAAATCAAAAGTGCTTTTTCCGATTTCGAAGAGGGCCTCATTGTCTCAAACAAAATAGCCCGGAGGAGGCTTGAAGATCATGATGCTTTCAGTGATTTTGCCATTCTGTACCGTACAAACGCCCAGTCACGTATCTTTGAGGAGGCGTTGAGAAAGAACAATATACCTTACCGAATTTACGGCGGATTATCGTTCTATCAGCGTAAAGAGATAAAAGATGTAATCAGCTACTTCCGCCTAATTGTGAATCCCAATGACGAAGATGCTTTTCGTCGCGTCATCAAATATCCTTCACGGGGAATAGGCGATGTAACGCTTGGTAAGATCTCTTCGACAGCACAACTTCATAACACTAGCCTTTGGAGCATAGTGGCTTCACCATTGGATTATAATCTGGATGTGAACACTGGAACAGCAAAAAAACTGGCTGGTTTCCATCAACTTATCAGCGATTTTATCAATAAAAATGATGCGCTCAACGCTTATGAGCTGGCGCAGGAAGTGATTAAAGACAGCGGAATTGCTAAGGATGCATACGATGATATGACACCCGAGGGGATGAGCCGCATGCAAAATATTCAGGAGCTGCTCAACGCAATAAACGAGTTTGTTACCTCCAGGCTGGAGGAGGGTGAGGAGAAAGTTCAGCTGGCCGATTTTCTTTCGGAAGTGTCACTTCTGACAGACCTGGATACAGACAAGGAAGCTGATAATGAAAAGGTGACCCTTATGACAGTCCATTCAGCGAAGGGGCTTGAATTTAATCATGTTTTCGTAGTGGGTATGGAGGAAGATCTGTTCCCTTCGGCAATGGCAAAATCAGAAATACGGGGGCTGGAAGAGGAGCGCCGCCTGTTTTACGTGGCAATTACCAGGGCAAAGAAAACATGTACCATCACCTACGCAAAAAGCAGGTTTAAAAACGGGGTTATCAACCAGGCTAAGGAGAGCAGGTTCCTGAATGATATTGACAGGTCGTTTATCTCCATGGAAAGTTCTGCTGCCTCCGGTGCTACACGTTCTGCACCATCGGATGATTTCTGGGGTACGATGCGTGAAGAACGGCTGGGACGAGAGAGCCGGTTTCAGAAAAAAAACGCTCCCGCTTCCCGGGTAACTTCTCAAAGAAAATTTGTCCCCGTGCATGACAGGCCTTCAAATATACCATTATCGGAAGAGGCTAAAGAGTTGGCTGTAGGCCATATAATTGAACATGAAAGATTCGGCCGCGGCGTGGTTACATCTATCGAGATGAGTGGCAACGACCGACGTGCCTTTGTGGAGTTCGATTCCGCAGGGAGAAAACAGCTGTTGCTTAAATTCGCGAAATTTACCATTGTTGGGACCACAAACAGCGATAAATAGCCATGGGCAGTAACTTCTCACTTACTTTGCCTTAATCATGTATTATCATAATAATAGCAAATAAGGCGAAATTGTTCACTGAAGTTGGAAATTTTGATTTTTACTTGACTTCTGCTCTATTAACTTATCGAAAATATTCACTATTTTGAGGAAAAAATAGTATTTTTGGGGTTCGATTCGAACGAACTGCATTTAAAGTTAGAAAATAATCATAAAATTCATTTCAATGACAAAAAGCGCTTTACAAATTGCACGGGCAAGCTATGAGCCCAAAATGCCTGAAGGATTAATGGACAATGTGACAATTGAAGAGGGTGCCGCTACTGATTCGGTAAACGATCAGAAAGAAATAGAGCAACTTTTCCCTCACACCTATGGAATGCCAATCGTAAAATTCATCAGGACAACCGGTAAACCGGGAATGGATGAACCGGTGAATGTCGGTGTAATTCTCTCGGGCGGACAGGCTCCGGGTGGACACAATGTGATTGCTGGACTTTTCGATGGAATAAAAAGATTGCATCCTGACAGTAAACTATATGGTTTTATTCTTGGTCCCGCAGGCCTGATAAACCACGAATATAAGGAACTTACATCCGGTATAATTGATGAGTACCGCAACACGGGAGGATTCGATATAATTGGTTCCGGACGTACTAAGCTGGAAACAGAAGAACAATTCGACAAGGGTTTAGAGATACTGAAAAAGCTGAATATAAAAGCATTGGTAATAATTGGAGGAGATGACTCAAACACAAACGCCTGTGTACTGGCAGAATACTATGAATCAATAAACGCAGGAGTACAGGTTATAGGATGCCCTAAAACCATTGATGGCGACCTCAAGAACGAACAGATTGAGACCTCTTTCGGATTCGATACGGCATGCAAAGTATATTCCGAATTGATTGGGAACATTCAACGCGATTGCAACTCGGCACGAAAATACTGGCACTTTATAAAGGTAATGGGCCGGTCTGCTTCGCATATTGCCCTGGAGTGCGCACTGCAAACACATCCAAATATATGCATCGTCTCGGAAGAGGTTGAATCAAAAAAGCAATCTCTGGATGATATAATTGACTATATTGCCGGGGTAATAGCAAAACGAGCCGAGGCAGGGTTGAATTTTGGGACTGTGGTAATTCCTGAAGGTTTGATAGAGTTTATACCGGCAATGAAAAAATTGATCAGGGAACTGAATGATTTCCTTGCTGATAACCAGGAAGAGTTTGATCTGGTTCGCCGCTCAGGAAAACGCGACTATATAATCAGCAAGCTGTCGCCTGAGAATGCAGAGATCTATGCCAGCCTGCCGGAAACGGTTGCACGCCAGCTTACACTTGATCGCGACCCTCACGGTAATGTGCAGGTTTCGCTGATAGAGACCGAGAAGCTTTTGGCTGAAATGGTGAAAAAACGCCTCGATACATGGAAAGGAGAGGGAAAATATAATGGCAAATTCGCGAGCATCACTCACTTCTTTGGGTATGAAGGACGTTGTGCAGCACCTTCTAACTATGATGCCGACTACTGTTATTCACTCGGGTACACGGCATCAATGCTTATTGCCGCAGGAAAGACCGGGTACATGTCATCAGTACGTAATACCACTGCTCCGGCCAGCGAATGGATAGCAGGCGGAATACCAATTACCATGATGATGAATATGGAACACCGCAACGGAGAATTAAAACCGGTTATTCAGAAAGCATTGGTTGATCTGGAAGGAGCGCCTTTCAAATACTTTAAAAGCCAGAGGGACAAGTGGGCTGAAGCTACCGACTATGTATATCCGGGCCCTATACAGTACTTCGGGCCTGCTGAAGTATGCGATCAACCGAGTAAGACAATGCAGCTGGAACAAACCGGCAAAATTGAGATACAGTAGTTACAGAACAGTAAATTAAATGGAATATTAAAAAAAGGGGC